>ERZ507062.707-NODE-707-length-10603-cov-13.3223_pt1 | contig 10603 bp, 7 predicted proteins | sample MGYA00513786_ERZ507062 | MGnify/ENA metagenome assembly ERZ507062 | reverse complement strand
ATCTGACGAAAAATTTGACGACGCATCTGTCGCACAATCTTTGTGCGGTATTGCCCTTATTATTATATGCGATTTTACTGGTTTTGTCAATGAATTTTTTGTTGCAGAAGGATTTTCTCTGTGTGGATTACTTCGCCAGTACCTCGCTCCACGACTTGTCAAGTCCTGCCCCGTGGAGTGCCACGTAGTACAGCAGGTAGTAGATGTCGGTAGAATCCACTGCCCCGTTGCAGTCTATGTCTGCGGCAGCGACCTGCTGTATTTCCAGCCCGCTGTCATTGCCTACCGCAATATTTGCCACGTGGAACAGGGCATAGTAGATGTCCGTGGAATCAATGCTGCCGCTGTTGTCCACATCACCCAGCAGGGTGTCAGGATTGTTCAGGTCAGCAAAGGCGATGCTGTATTTTTCGGCGTATCTCTGGGCAGTGGAGTCGGCATATCCCCGAATGGTCAGCCCGCTGCATTCTCGGAATATAGATTCTCCCATGCTGGTCACACTTGCGGGGACGGTGATGCGGGTTAGATTGGAGCAGGAAGCAAACGCCCAGTTTTCTATTTTTGTCAGGCTGTCCGGCAGACACAGACCGGTCAGTCCGGTGCATGCGGCAAAGGCGTTGCTTTTGATCGTGTTCACGCCTTGGGGAATGGTGAGCGTGGTCAGGCTGGAGCACTGATAGAAAGATGCCACTTCAATGGTGGTAATACTTTTCGGCAGTACGACACGGAGCAGCCCCTTGCAGCCGGAAAAGGCAGAGGAACCAATGCGTGTCACGCTGTCGGGTATGGTGACGCTGGTCATTTGTGTAGAGCAGGCGGTTGCGAGTCCCAAGTCGGAAGAAAAGGCATAGTTGGCAATACTGGTCACCCCGTCAGGTATGACAACATCTCCGGTGCAGGTCTGTCCGTCGATAACAATATGATTGACAATTACCAGTGGATTTTCCGCCTGTCGTGCTTTCAGCCACGGGGTATAGGAAAACGCCTCTTTGCCAATATAGGTGATGCTTTCCGGAATGGTAATATCAGTCAGATTAGAACACCACCGAAAGGCTGCATCTTCAATACTGGTTACAGGGCAGCCGTTGATCTCTGCCGGAATTTCCACAGCAGTTACCGTTTTGTCGCAGTCGGTAATGGTGATTTCTCCGCTGCTGTTGACAGAATAGGTCAAATCTTCATAAGTGCCGGAAGCTGCACTTGCCGACAACACCGGTTCAGCAGTTTGCAGCAGGTTTTGGAATCCGGATACTTGGGCAAAGCTCAGACAACATGCACTGGCAGCCGTTGCTGCCAGAACTTTTTTCCATAATTTCATGTGTATTCTCCATTTCTTTTTGCGTTTGAGGACACTGCATATTGACGTTTTGCAGTGTTCTCATTATAGCATGAAGCAAAAGGAAAGTCAATGGATTCCGCAGTGCTGTCCATACAAAAAACCGGCTCCTGTATCTACAGAAACCGGTTTCGGAAATATTGTGGTTTGTTAGCACTGTCCCTGCGGCGGCAGTGTTCCGCCGGACGGGGCATCTTTCTCCGTGGCATCATTTCGCCATGCAATCAGACCGATTGCAATTGCCGCAGGAATTACCACCAGCAGGGTAGCAGTGATAAAGTTCAGCGGGATCCAGCCGAGGAGATAGTCCCCGCCGAACGTGGAAAAGCTGTTGACAGCAAAGTGCATCAGCATGGAGAATACCACTGAGCGATAGCGGTGAGCGACCCAGCCCAGCACCAGTCCGCCGAAGAATGCATACACGCCCTGTACCCAGTTCATGTGTATCACGCCGAACAGAAACGCCTGCAGCAGATTGGCTGCCCAGAATCGCCCGAATGCTTTTTCTGCATATTTCATGGTCAGTCCGCGGAAAACCAGTTCCTCTCCAATGGGAGCAAGGCAGACAGTGGCAAAGATGACCAGACCATTGGTGCCGATGCCGGAACGCTCCATCATTTCGTAGGTGTCCTCGACCATTTGCGGGAACAGCAGGCTTTCGATGCCGGAGGTGCCGCTGCTGAAAACAGACATGAGAATGCCCAGTCCCAGTGCCATGAGAATTGGCTCCGGCTTCAGCTTCTGTGTGGTTTCCCGTATGGCGGGACGTGGCTTCCGGAAGCTGAACCGATACCAGAACGCAAAGACGATGGCTGCCAGCAGGTGCGACAGTGCCGTGGCGGTCGGAACGCTGCTATAGACGATGCTTTCATAATACGGCAGGACTGCCTGCATGTTGCCGTCAGTACGGCAGAGGGCAACGAAAATCATGAGGAAGATCATCACAAAAGAAGCAAAGATCTGTATGGCGAAAAAACTCAGTATTGGCAGCAGGGAAAAGAAAAAGTTTGCCACACGTCCTGCCCCCTGCTTGGGCGGCTGTGCCGGCGGGAAATAGGGCTGCTGCCGATAGGAGTAGCCGTTTTGTGGCTGTCTGTAAGGCTGCTGCTGGTAGGGGTAGCCGTTTTGTGGCTGTCCGTAAGGCTGCTGCTGGTAGGGGTAGCCGTTCTGTGGCTGTCCGTAAGGCTGCTGCTGATAGGGGTAGCCGTTTTGTGGCTGTCCGTAAGGCTGCTGCTGATAGGGGTAGCCGTTTTGTGGCTGCCCGTAAGGCTGTTGGTAGGGGTAGCCATTTTGCGGTGGTTGATTTGGTTGCTGCGGAGTGTTATTGTTTTGTGGTTGTGTCTGTGGATCCATGATGCGTCCTTTCTCTGTTGTGGTGGTTGTTTTTATCTGTATTGTAGCATATTCACAGCGGTTCGTCAAGGTAAAAGCAAAAATGGAAATTTTTGAAAAGTAGATTGACTTTTTTAAGCGTGTGTGCTATAATAAAAATGCAGATGTTTTGCAATAGAATAGAAACGGAGGAATGAAAATGAAGTTATGGAAAAAAGTGCTCGCAGCGGTTACAGCCGGCATGCTCTGTCTGGGCTGTGCAGGCGTATCCGGCTTGCAGGGTGTGCTGGGAAGTGTCAGTGCGGTGCTGCCGGTGTGTGCAGCGGAAAATGATACTGCGTACACAGTGACAGTTCCGGTGGGAACAAGAACAACGCAGCTGACCTATGCTGTCAATGCCGATGATACTGTGGAAATTACAGATTGTGAAAATGATGCGGCAGGGGACTTGGAAATTCCGGCAGAGATTGACGGGAAAACGATGACGAGTATCGGAGATAGTGCTTTTTTTGGCTGCACGAGTTTGACAAGTGTCATCATTCCGAATAGTGTAGCAAATATCGGATATAGTGTTTTTGATGGTTGCACGAGTTTGGCAGAGATTACAATTCCAAGCAGTGTGACCAGCATTGGCGGAAATGCTTTTGTGAATACGCCTTGGCTGGCTGCAAGACAGGAAGAAAATCCTCTGGTAATTGTAAATGGTATTTTGCTGGACGGAACGACTTGTACTGATGAAGAAATTGTCATACCGAATGATGTAACAAGTATTTGTGGTTTTGCTTTTTGGGAAAATCATATGACGAGCGTTGTGATTCCGGATAGTGTCACCAGTATTGGCAGTTATGCTTTTTCTGACTGTGGAAATTTAAAAAATATCACAATTCCGGATTCGGTTACGTTTTTTGGAGAGTCAGTCTTTACGAATACTGCATGGGTAACGTATCGATATGATGAAAATCCGCTTGTGATCATCAACCATATTTTAGTTGATGTGGATTGTGACCAGTGTTCCGGCAAGGTGACAATTCCAGATGGGGTAACCAGCATCGCAGGAGGTGCTTTTGAAAACTGTTCTCAAATAACAGAGGTTGCTATTCCGGACAGTGTGAACAGTATTGGCTCATCTGCGTTTTTTAACTGTGCGACTTTGAAAGAAATTGCGATTCCGGAGGGCGTAACCAGTATTGACGCAGTAACTTTTTATGGCTGTTATAGTTTGACCAGCATCTCTATTCCCAAAAGTGTAACCTTTATAGGAGAAACTGTTTTTTGCAATTGTATGAACTTGTCAGATGTTTACTATGCGGGAACGCCGGAACAGTGGAATGCAATTGCAATTACCGGCGGCAATTCCATTGATAATTATGACAATTACTTCTTAGTAACTGCTGCGATTCATTTTGCTGACGGCACTGTGACAAAGCCTGCCGATGTAGTTTCCGGCGACATTGACAAGAACGGTGATGTTGATTCCACCGACATCTACTATGTTTTGTACTATGTGGCAAACATTGCTGTAGGCAATGACGGTGAATTGAGTGCCAAGCAGATCGCTGCCGCAGATGTAGACGGCAATGGCACGGTAGATTCCACGGACATCTACTACATGCTCTATTACGTGGCACTTCACGGAGCCGGCATGCAGAAATCGTGGGAAGAAATTCTGGCAAAGTGATTCTTTTATAAGCATATCCGCAATTAAAAACCCGACCTCTGCATATGGCTGCAGAAGTCGGGTTTTGTCTTACACTGTTTTGTATAGCACTGCCTTTATTCAGTGTTTCCTTTACTTCTCCGAAATACCCTTTACCCACCGCAGGATCTCAGCCTCCGGTGTGACCAGACGGTCTTCGTTGAATCGAATATTCAGCCCTGCCTTTACCGTGGCTGCGGGGCAGGCTTCGGCAATGTCGGCAAATGTGTGCCCCAGCCAGCCGCCGTTCGTAGCAAATGGATAGATCACTTTGCCGGAAAAGTCACTGCTCTGGAGCAGTGTCCGCATTGCTGGTGCGTAGGTGTACCACCAGACCGGCGTGCCCAGTATCACAGTATCGTAATTTTTCAGGTCTGCGGAAACGGGTTTCAGCTTCGGCGTAAAACCGCTGTTGACTTCCCGCTGCCCCTGATCGACCACGTCGTTGTAGCTGCCGGTGTAGGGTGTTGCAATTTCGATTTCGCAGAGATCACCGCCGGTTTCCTGCTGTACCAGCTTGGCGATCTGGCGGGTGTTGCCGCCGTAGGAGTAAAACAAAATCAGCAGTTTCATTCGCCGTAGACCTCCTTTGCCATGCGGAACGCTGCCCACGCTTTCGGCCAGCCAACGTAGAATGCCGCATGAGTGATGATCTCTGCCATTTCAGATGCGGCAATGCCGTTCTTCTTGGCGGATTCCAGATGATACCGGAAAGAGTTGTCTGTCAGTCCCATGGCGATTAGGGAAACAACAGTGACCAGACTTCTGTCCCGCAGGGAGAGTTCTTCTTCCCGCGACCAGACCTCGCCAAAGAGCACATCGTCGTTCAGTTCTGCAAATTTCGGGGCGAATTCGCCCAAGGCATCTCTGCCTGCGGTTTGTTTGATAGCCATATCTGGTATTCCTTTCTTTAGGAAACACTGCATAAAGCCCGCCTGACGGCTTTGCACGCAATCTGCTTGCAGATTTTCCGTCATATTGCCCAGAAATCCCTTGCCATACGAAAGTATGCCTGCGGAATTTCTATGTAATCTGCCGAAAAATCTGACGACGCATCTTACGCACAAGCTTTATGCAGTGTTTCCCTAGGGATTACTTTCTGCCCAGTATGAAGTCCCAAGTCGGATTCTTGCCTGCACCCTGCAGGGCAACGTAGTAGAGGATATAGTACACATCGGTGGAATCTACCGAGCCGTCACCGTCAATATCGGCAGCGGCAATCTGATCGGCGGTGAGATTGCTGGACATGCCTGCACCGCAGTATGCCACGTAGAGCATGGCTTCGAATACGTCGTTGGTGTCGAGCACGCCGTCGCCGGAAGCATCACCCTTTGCAGCTGCCGGAGTGGTTGTGGTAGTGGTTGCAGTCGTTGCTGTTGTTGCTGTGGTGGTGTTGGTCGTCTGTTCGGTGGTGGATTTTGTCGTGGTCGTGGTAGTTGTCGTTGTTGTGGTGGTAGTGGTGGTTTCGGTTGTGGTTTCAGTGGTGGTTACGGTCTGGTCGGGAATGGGATCGTTGGGGTTCCAGTTGTAGTGAATGGTTGCGTTCAAGAATTCATCATTACTACTGCCTACTCTCATATTATTCCAATCATCTTCAGAACCTGTATAATAAACATCTGTCAGTTTCTTGCAGTTTGAAAAAGTCCCATTCCCAACTATCGAAGTTTCTCTAGGCAATATTACATATTCTAAATTAGAGCAGTTAGAAAAAGTGGATTCCTTTAAGGACGCAACATCGTCCGGAATTCTAATAGATTTTAGAGCATAACAGCCCCCGAAAGCTCTTTCTCCCATGCTGATCACATCATTGGGAATCGAAATTTGCTCTAAGCTTTCGCAACCAACAAAAGCCATTTGATCTATGAGGGTAACAGAATTTGGAATCGTCACACTAGTCAACTTCTTACAATCATAGAATGTTGATTCTGCTATTTCGGTTATTCCCTCTGGAAGAATTACTTCTTTTAATGCTTTACAAGAAAAAAATGCATATTGCCCGATTTTATTCATTTTCTTAGGCAATGTCACTTCTTCCAAACTAGTACAATTAGAAAAAACACTATTTTCTAAAGAAGTAACACTATCCGGAATTACCAAAGAAGTTAAAGAAGAACAACCAGAAAACACACTATGTCCCATATCTGTCAAATCACTAGGCAAAGACAGTTGTTTCAATCCCACACAATCTTTAAATGCACAATAGCCAATAGTAGTTACAGATTCTGGGAGTGTAATATTTGTTAAACTACTGCACTTGTTAAATGCAGAATCCGGAATTTCAATTAAGTTATCAGAAAGTGTAATTTCCTTTAATCCAGTACATTCTGAAAATACAGATTCTCCCAATGTCTTTACACTGTTTGGCAAAGTCACACTTCTTAAATGCACACAATCCGAAAAAGCACTTTCCCCAATAGAAGTTACGCTGTCTGGTATCATCACTTTCAACAATTTTGATTCTTTTGCATATTGTATTGTTGAAAACGCATATTGTCCAATTGTTGTAACCGGTTTTCCTTCAATTTCTGCTGGAATTGTAACTGATGTCATATCTGTATCATACCCTGTAATGGATATTTCTGTACCGTTGTTAATCAGTTTATAAGTCAACCCGTCCGCGGATTCCGCACTTGCCACAACAGACACCTGCGGCAGATGCACCTGTGCCACCGGCACTGCACCGACGCACATGGTCACAGCCGTCAAAGCTGCCAAAAAAGTTCTGATTTTTTTCATTGCTTTTTACTCCTTTCACAAATCTGTCATTATACGAACGTACAACTTTCCATAATACACGCTAGCATTTCCTATTATACCGCAAAAAAAAAAAAAGAAACAACTTTTTGAGAACATTTTATAAATTGTAGAGCGTAACAACATTTCAAACACAAAAAAACCTGTATTCCGAAAAAAAGAATACAGGCTTTCTGCCTCTCGCTAACGCAAGCATTATTTCACCACATCTGCCCATGTACTGCGGACACCCGCACCATTCAGGGCGATATAGTACAGCAAATAGTACACGTCTGTGGAATCGATGCTGCCGCTTTCGTCGATGTCCGCAGCTTGCATCTGGTCAGCAGTGAGATTGCCGGCTCTGCCCACAGCGGTGTATGCCACGTAGAGCATGGCTTCGAATACATCGTTGGTGTCGATCTTGCCGTCGCCGTCAACGTCGCCTTTCATGAACGGCACAACCGGTTCTGTCGCAGTGGTGACTGTGGTAGTCGCGGTAGTTTCCGTGGCAGTTGTGGTTCCTGCCGGCGTGGTAGTGGTCATGGACAATTCCCCGTTGAAATGGATACGCACTTTCAGAATCTTGTCCAGTGTCGTGCAGAACCGAATCTTGTTCCAGTCCTCCTCCGAGCCGGCATAGTACACATCGGTCAGACTGTCACAGCCGGCGAAACTCTCAAACGCCCCGCCAATCTGTGTCACGCTTTTGGGAATGACAACTTCTTTCAGGTTGGTGCAGTAGGAAAACGCGTTGGAGCCGATTCGCTGTGTGCCGTCGGGAATTTCCACCCGCGTGAAGCCGTCACAGCTGAAAAAGGTGCTTTCCCCAATGGTGGTCAGGTTCTTGGGCAGGGTGATTTCCGGCAGCTTTTTGCACTGACGGAATACCGTCTGCCCCAGTTCCATAATTTCATCGGAAAGCCGCACCCGTTCCAGACTTGTACAGCCATAAAAGACGCTGTAGCCCAGTGTATCTGTCGTATCCGGCAGCAGTGCCTCCTGTAGTCCGGAACAGCCGGAAAACGCTTCATTGCCGATACTTTTCAGCTTTTCCGGAAACGTCACTGCCGTAAGGGACGAGCAGTTCCGGAAAGCATTACCGCCGATCTGTTTCAGATTTTGAGGAAGCGTGACGTGCTGCAAATCTGTGCAGCCGGAGAATGTGGACTCCCCGATCTGGCTGACACTGTCCGGAATGGTCACTGCCTGCAGGGAAATGCAGTCCAGAAACATGCTGTTTCCCAGTTCCGTCAAACCCTCCGCCAGTGTCACTTCGACAAGTCTGCGGCAGTCGCAGAACATGTTTTTTCCGAGTGTCAGCACGTTTCCGGAAACTGCCGCCTGCTCCAGTGCGGTGCAGTGGGCAAAGGCGTAGTCGCCGACTTCTGTGACCTGCTCCGGCAGGCTGATGTTCTGCAAACCGGAACAGTTTTGAAATGCCCCGTAGCCGAGCGTGGTCAGGCTTTCCGGCAGGGTGAGCGTTTCCAGTTTGGGGCAGTCCTCAAAGGCACAGCTTTGGATCTCGGTCATCTTTGCCGGCAGTGTGACCTGATACAGACGGGAACAGCCGGAAAATGTGGAGCCGCCCAGCGTCTGCACCTGTTCCGGAATGGCAACCGTTTTCAACGCAGTGCAGTTCTGGAAAACGCTGCCGCCCATTTTCTGCAAGTTGGCGGAAAGCTGTACCTCTGCCAGACTTTCACAGCCGGAGAACACGCTGCTCCCCAATGTTTCCACACTGTCCCCCAGCACTGCCTTTTCCAGATTGGTGCAGCCGGAAAAAGCGGAGTTGCTGACAGACTGTGTGCCTGACGGAACTGTGATCTCCTGCAAGTTGATACAGCCGGAAAATGCCTGTGAGCCGATGCTCTGAACGCTGTCCGGCAGAGAAACGGTCTGCAACTTCTGCTGCTTGAGAAAGGCACTGTCCCCGACCGCCGTTACCGGACTGCCGTCGATTTCTGCCGGAATCTCCAGTGCTGTCACACCTGCCGCACAGCCAGTGATCTCGGCGTTTCCGTTATGCAGCACGTAGGTCAGATCGCCGTAAGTCTGTTCTGCCGCCGATGCCGACAGGGTGTTTTTCGATACCCACAGTGCCATTACCCGCATGATTGCTCCGCAAACCACCCCTGCAACCAGCAGCACCAGAAGCTTTTTCCACCATTTCATGTTGATTTTCCCCTTTTCTGTGGAATTCTTTCTTATCTCAGCACATCGTCCCACGAACTATGAATTCCCGCACCGTTCAGGGCAACATAATACATTAAATAATAAACATCTGTAGAATCCACAGTGCCGTTACCGTCAATGTCTGCGGCGGTCAGCTGTCCGTCAGTAAGCGTTCCGCCTACGCCGGCACCGACACTTGCCACATGCAGCAGCGTGCTGAACACGTCGGAGCTGTCAATGGTGTCGTCGCACTCTACGTCCCCTTTGACAATGTCTTTCACTTCCACATTCAGCGTGTAGGTCTTGCCGCCCAGATCTGCGGTAAGTGTTGCCTTGCCGTAATCTTTCACAACAGCGGTATTGTTCCCCTCAATGCTCACCACGCTGGGTGCAGAGGAACTCCACTTGGCATACTCCACCGGAAAACCGCTGTGCCCATTATAAGAAGCGGTCAGCTGCAAGGTTTTCCGGTCACCATAATACAGGTACTTGCTCTGGTTAGAGGAAATCGTCACCGCACTCGCCGGTACTTCCAGCGTCTGGACACAATCACCGTAGGTGAACTGGAACGTTTCACTGTTGTTGGTGCCGCTGAACTCCGCACAGGAAGTGCTGTAGTACTGTGCGGTACTGGTACCAAATGCTCCCATGCCGACATAGCGGTTGCTGGGGGAGATCATACTGGTATAGTGTCCCGTCACGCCGCCGGTCTGGTTGAGGTAATCGTCCTTTTCGTTGTACCACAATTCCACACCGGTCGTCATATCCAGATCCCAGCCCCACCACGCAAGGCATTCACCGCCGGAACTGTAGCCCCCTGGGGTCTGAATCTGAAAACAATTGGAACCATTGGTGCGTTCGTGAGCGATTGTCTGGGAACTCTCTGCCGCACGAATCCGTGCCAGATATTCCAGTCCGGCAGACCACTCCATGGGGACGTAGTCGTTTTTGGTCAGCTTTTTGCCGTTCACCGGATTGGGATAGCCATTGCTGCAAGCCTCCCAGCGGTACTGGTTCACCAGTTTCAGAGCCGCCTGTATATCGTTGGCATAAGTGCCCTCCATTCCGATGAGAACATTGCCTGCTGACGGCACTGTAACATCTGTGTCCAGAACCGGCTTTGCAGATGCGGCGGAAACCGTCATGGAAACTGCCCCGCCGGAAACCAGCATTGCACCGGCAAGCACCGCCGCAGTCAGTCTGGAAAAAATTTTGCGTGTCTTTTGCATGAAAACGACCCCTTTCTGATATGGGCAACACCGCACAAGGGCAATGCCGCACAAAGATTGTGCGACAGATGCGTCGTCAAATTTTTCGTCAGATGAAACAAA
>ERZ507062.704-NODE-704-length-10687-cov-4.54411_pt1 | contig 10687 bp, 10 predicted proteins | sample MGYA00513786_ERZ507062 | MGnify/ENA metagenome assembly ERZ507062 | reverse complement strand
TTCCGCAACGGTCTAAGGCATCACCCAGCACGGCGCGGGTTTGGGCGCTGGATATGCGCTCCTCTGCCGCTGTAAACGCTTGTTCTGCTGCCGGGTCTGGCTGAACCTCGCCCAGCGTGGGGCCGTCTGCATTTTCGCTGTCGATGGGCAAGTCTAGGCTGAAACAATGGTTTAACGGGTCGGCGCTGGTCGTGTGGGTCTTGCCGTCCTCATCAACAAATTTTCGCCGGTGGCCGTTGGATAAGGCAAGCTGTATCTGCCGCTGCATGGCTTGGGCAAGCCACGTAGAGAACGCGCCAGCCGCTGGGTCGTAGGTCTTGGCGGCGTACCAGACGGCAAAATATCCTTCTTGTTCAAAGTCATCTGCCGTCACGCCGTGCTGATCTGCAAGGCTTTTGTGATGGGGATACCATCTCCAGAACATTGAGCGGATAATCCCCCTGTTTGTTTCCCACAGCTGGCCCAGCGCGTAGCTGTTGCCAGTGGCTGCCAGTGTTGCAAGGGCTGCGTTTGTGGCCTGCTGTTCTGCTGATGACATTCTATCCTCCATCACTTAATGAACATGCCCGGTGAGGTCTGGATAGCACAACCGTCATTTTAATACCAGCCGTCATATCCGCGCTTGGGCGGGAGTAAAGGTTTCTGCCTTTCGGCTGCAAGCTGCTTTTCCACTTCCTCGTTGGCTGGAAGTAAAACGGGATTTAGTGGCGCTGTCTTCGTCCATTTTTCATAGTATCTTTCAAATTCGCCACGCTTGTACATGCGCCCCTCATCCGTCATATGGTTCAGTTCAAGCGCTGCTTGGTAGCTCCCCAACCAATCCCGTGCAACGGCAGGCAAGCACGAAAACATTTTGCTGTAGTCAAGCGGCGATTCCCCATAATAGCGAACCCGCGAAATCATCCTTTGGATGCAAAGCCAAGCGTCAGCGGAAGGAATCTCATACTGTGTTTGGATAGCTCGCAGTTGGTCGCACAAGTCTGCCAGCGTGACCGGAAAGCGGCAGACAGTGAACGCTTTCTGCATAGCTGCCCGCCCTGCATATGCAGGAACGTCTGCCAGCTCTGCCGACCAGATGGCAATTTGTGTTGCAGCATTTTCATCCGTCAGCGGCTTTGCCGAATTGCTGTACATGGCAACATTCCAGCGCATTAAGGCGGTGACTTCATCGATGGTCATATTTTCCCTCCCAGTAAATCAAGGTTTCCGGCTTTCAGTTGGACGGCAACGCGAGACAATGTATCAGAGGCGGGTTCCTGTGCTGTCCGCTGCGTTTGTAGATGGCGATACTGTCCGGCACGGCGTATCCAATTACGGGCGGCAGCTTGCCAGTCCTTCATGCCAGCTCTTCCGCCCACCTTCCAGCCATTGGCTGTGAAGTAATCAACAAAGGATTTTGCCTCTGTCGCTGATGAACCCTGCCCGCAAAAATAGGCGATGGCTTCCTCCTCAGACGGTGGTGAGAAGCGCGGGCGGGGCGGCTTGTCCGCCTCACTCTCGCCCTTTAAACTACTCTCTACTATACTACCCTTTACTGCCCTATACTGTGGAACCCGCTGGTATGTCGTTTTGGTTTCCGTTTGGTTTACCGCTGGTATACCAAACTGTCCTTTCTCTTCCAGAAACTGCGTGGGTGTATATCGATCGGGGCGAATCTGATTATTTTTTCGCCAATCAACAATGACCAAAACACCACTTTCAAACGGGCGGACAAAGCCTTTTGCAGCCAGAAGATTGAGGTCATCGGCGCTGCATCCGCACATTGCAGCGGTGCGCTTTGGCGATGCTACAAAGCCGTCATCGTCCGCCCGCATTCCCAGATGAAAGTAAAGAGCTTGTGTACTGCTTGGCATATCAAGAAAGCGGTCTGTATCGACCACGTCAAGGCTGAACATTCTGCGTCGCGCCATCACGGAACCTCCTTTGCGTCAAGCTCCAACTGCCCTAAGGGTACGCCCAGCTTGCGGGCAACAGGGGCAAGTGCCGCAAGACCGTGTTTGCAGCGTGCTGCCTGAACGTGGTAGAAAGCCTGCATTTCACGTTGCGCAGCCTCCGGGTCATTGCTCGGCAGGAAATATCCACCACGCCCGCCGGGCTGGTACAGCACAACCTCGCCGCATTCCCTTGCCTGCATAATAAGACGGCGCAGTCCGCGCGGAGTTGTCCCCATCGCAGCAGCCAGTACATCGGCGCAGATGGCGTTTTCACGCCCGTGTTTCAAGAAATCGACAACAGTCATTGAAATTTACCTCCAAATCTGATAGACTGAAGGCGGGAAAATAGCTTTGCGCTGCATTGTTTCCCACCTTTGCCGTCTGGCGTGCTGCAACACGCTGGGCGGCTTTTTCTGTTCATATCCCCACCCGGCGGATACCGGGCTGTTGCGTCGGCTCTGCGTCGCCCTGCATCCATGCAGCAAGGCTTGATAAATTCACAAGAACCTTGCGTCCGCATCGGACGCTGCGCACCTGCCCCGTTTTGCAGAGCTGCCGGACGCGGTAAGCAGGAATCCCCGATTCGGCCGCAGCCTGTGCGATGGTTCCCACGCGGGGAAAGTCAACGGCCGGCACTGGGTTCCACCTCCTTTCCGGCTGTCCGTTCCTGCGCCATGCGCTCGGCACGTCGCTCCCACTGATTGACGGCATACTGCTTGCACCGTTCGCGGTTTTTACTGCGCCATTCGCGCATATACGCTGCGCGGGCTTTCTTGGCTGCTTCGGTCATCAAACTACCTCCTTGACACGTTCGAAACAACAGACTATAATAAAAACATGAACGATAATTAACACGGAATGATTATCGTTAGCGGTATCATAACAGAAAAATATGGTTCTGTCACAGAAATACCCAAAACTGTATTTGCATGGTAAAAGTAAAGTGATAAATATTGTTTATGGTATTTTTTGAAGGAGGGACGCAATGCGAAAGAAAGTATCTAAGGACTATATAAATGATGTGGAAAACTTCGATAAATTGCCTATCTATAGCAAACGCATTCGCTATTATCTTGATGAAAAACACATTACTGCGAAAGAACTAAACGAAAAAGCCGGGTTTTCTTCACCGAATGTTGTCCCTAGTCTTATAAAAGGAGATCGGGAATTGTCGCTCGATGCTGCGAAAAAGCTGTGCTTAGTTATGAATGTTTCGCTCGACTACCTTACAGGGCTAACGGATGTTAAAACGAACGATGTACAAATCGTAGATATGTGCAAGACTACGGGATTAACAGAAAGAGCGATTAGATCAATTCTCTATGGGAATGACCCTAACTGTGCAGTTGGAGGTGAAGAAGGATTTTGTCAGTGGTTAGGAAGATTAGCGCTCAGCGACTTTATTGAAGAAAACTATGATATAGGCGAGAATAGCATATTCTGGCATATATCAAAAGCGTACCAACACAGCGGTGAAGCGTGCAATATTCTACTACGCACATCTGGCAAAGGAGCATTTCAAAATACATCCGCACGCGAGAAATCCTGTACAGAAAGGCAACAATATGAAATCTCAATATATTTTGCGCAAAAATTATTTGCTGAATGGTTGGATAATTTCTGCAGAAAGACAAACGGAAGTAAGCGATATGAGGATTTATGGAAAAGGTCTGTTGACGAAACAAGAAACGAATTAGACATTTTAAGTGATAAAGAGCGAATAGACAGACAAATCGAATGGCTTAAAAAATTACGAGATGGCGAGGTGAATGACGATGGCGAACATAACGAAACGGGCAAATAAAGACGGTTCCACCTCCTACCGTGTGAAGGTATCCGCCGGGCTGGGCGCAGATGGTCGGTATGTGTACCGCTCCGCCACGTTCACGCCTCCGACAAAGCTGACAGCACGGCAGACGGAAAAGGCAGTGCAGGAATTTGCGCGGGACTTTGAGCAAAGAGTTCAAAGGGGTTTGTTTACTGAAACGGATTTGACCGTTGACGGCCTTGCCCAAAAGTGGCTGACAGAATTTTGCGAACCGAATTTGAAACCGCACACGACCGAAGATTACAAAAAGCTGCTGCCTCGTGTTTCCGCTGCAATCGGGCACATTAAGCTGTCAAAGTTGCAGCCCGGCCATATTCAAGAATTTTACAAACAGCTTGCGCAGCCGGGCATTCGTGAAGATGGAAAATACAAGGCGAAAGCGGCCTTTATTGAAGCGTTCCCCAAAGGAACGCGCATTGAATTACAAAAAGCTGCTGGGCTATCGCAAGGCACAATGGCCGCTATTATGCAAGGGCGCACCGTTTCCAAACAGTCAGCCGAAAAGATAGCCGCTGCCGCCGGATGGGCATTTACAAAGGCTTTCAGTTGTACAAGCACCGATACACTAAGCGCAAGCAGTCAGCGGCATTATCATCTGATGTTGTCAAGTATGTTCAGTACTGCCGTGCGGTGGCAGTTGATGGATGCAAACCCGTGTGAACGTGTCACGCCTCCAAAGCTGGTTGAACAAGACGTTGAATTTCTGGATGAAACCGGTATTGCGGACTTGCTTGCGGCGCTCCCTGATGCCCCTGTGCAGCTGTCAGTTATTACGCAGCTTGCTTTGTTTACGGGTGCCCGGCGGGGCGAAATTTGCGGTTTGCGCTGGTCTGACATTGATTTAGATGCCGGAGTTATGGCAATCAATAGAAATCTGTCTTATATTGCCCACAAGGGAACAATTTTTGATTATCCCAAAACGAAAAAAAGCCGCCGCTGCATTAAGCTAAGCGACGACTGTATAGCACTACTGAAAGATTACAAGCAGTGGCAGATGCGGGAGCGCCTGAAAGTGGGGACGTTCTGGCAACGGACTATTACCATTGAGGGCGGCAAACTCGTGAAAAATGATTTGCTGTTCACAAAGCCGGACGGCAAGCCGATTGACCCGAACGTTGTTTCAAGCTGGTTTCCCGTATTCCTAAGAGAACACGGCCTCTCGCCGTGCCGCTTCCATAGTCTGCGCCACTCAAACGCGGCCTTGCTGATTGCTGCCCACGTTCCGGCAACTACGGTTGCGGGGCGCTTGGGTCACGCACAAGTCTCGACAACGACAAACATTTATGCAGCTATGATTCGGTCGTCAGATGCAGCAGCGGCCGACGCTCTGGGCAACGTCTTTGACAGAATCAAACAGCGGCAAGAAATCGGCTGAAAACTGGGTTTTGAAAAGATTTATGCCCAAATTATGACCATTCGAGTCAAAATCAGCTTGAATATAGGCAAAAAGAAATCCCCAACGCACCGCGTTTACTACGATGTATCGGGGATTTTTTCTTGGAGCTAGTAACAGGAATCGAACCTGCAACCTGCTGATTACAAATCAGCTGCACTGCCAATTGTGCTATACTAGCGGGTACTAGATAATAATACCACAAACAGCAGCGCTTTGTCAAGACTTACAGCAATTCTACACCGGCATCACGGCAGGTTTTTACCGTGGCATCATCCCAAAGGCTGACCTGAACCTCACCTACATGGGCTTTGCCAAGCAGCAGCATGCAAAGGCGGCTCTGGCCGATGCCGCCGCCCATCGTCAAGGGCAGCGTGCCATCCAACAGCATCTTGTGGAAGGGCAGCTCTGCGCGCTCGGGGCAGCCTGCCTCGTCCAGCTGGCGGCGCAGAGATTCAGCATCCACGCGGATACCCATGCTGGACAGCTCCAGTGCGCAGCCAAGGGGCTTGTGCCAGAACAGAATATCGCAGTTCAGCGCCCAATCATCGTAGTCGGGGGCACGGCCGTCGTGGGGTTTGCCGCTGCGAAGCTTGCCGCCGATCTGCATGATGCAAACCGTGCCATGCTCCTTGGCAAAGGCGTTTTCGCGCTGCTTGACGGTAAGCTCGGGGTAGAGGTCCTCCAGCTCTTGTGTCGTGATAAAAGCTACATCACGGCCGAGATGGATGTTCTTCAGCTCCGGAAACTTCCAGCGCAGCTCATCAGAGGTCGCGCAGACCGCATCCACGATGTCGCGGACGGTCTCCCGCAGAAAATCCAGCGTGCGCTGCTCAGCGGTAATAACACGCTCCCAGTCCCACTGGTCAACATAGATGCTGTGCAGGTTGTCCAGCTCCTCATCACGGCGGATGGCGTTCATATCGGTCACAATGCCCTGACCGGGGCGGAAGCCGTACTTGTACAGGGCATAGCGCTTCCATTTGGCAAGGCTGTGTACGACCTCGGCCTGTTCGTTCAGGCTGGGCACATCGAACGCAACGGGGCGCTCGACGCCGTTCAAGTCATCGTTCAGGCCGCTGCCCTGCATGACAAACAGGGGAGCCGTGACGCGCTTGAGATGCAGTGCCATGCAAAGCTTTTCCTGAAAGATCGTTTTGATAAGGCCGATGGCCTTCTGGGTGTCATACAGCCCAAGCAGGCTTTGGTACCCTTCCGGAATGATAATGCTGCTCATAGTAGAATCTCCTTTTTCCTTCCCAGATTTTGACCCTATGCTTACGCCTTGGCAAACTGACTTTCGTAGAGCTGCTTATAAAAGCCGCCCTGCGCCAGCAGTTCATCATGCGTACCGCGCTCGATAATGTTGCCGGCCTTCATCACCAGAATCTGGTCAGCATTTTTGATGGTGGACAGGCGATGAGCCACGATAAAGCTTGTGCGGCCCTTCATCAATTCTTCAAAGGCATCCTGCACCAGCACCTCGGTGCGGGTGTCGATGCTGGAGGTGGCCTCATCCAAAATCAGAATCGGCGGACGCCGCAGCATGACCCGTGCAATGCAGAGCAGCTGCCGCTGCCCTTGGCTGATATTGCCGCCGTCCTCGGCAACCTGTGTATCATATCCGTTCGGCAGGCGGCAGATAAAGCTGTGGGCGCGTGCCTTCTTAGCTGCGGCTATGATCTCCTCGCGGGTGGCGTCCGGTTTGCCGTAGGCAATATTTTCTGCAATCGTACCGGCTTTGAGCCATGTTTCCTGCAGCACCATGCCCAGATTGGCGCGCAGGCTGTCCCGCGTCACCGTGTCGATGGGGTGTCCGTCCACCCGCAGTGTGCCGCTGTTGATCTCATAGAACCGCATCAGCAGGTTTACAAGGGTGGTCTTGCCGCAGCCGGTTGGACCGACCAGCGCGATGCGCTGCCCCGGCTCGACCTTGAGGTTCATATCCTCGATCAGGGGTACATCGTCCTGATAGCGGAACCGCACATGCTCAAAGGCCACGCTGCCGGCACCGTGGGGCAGGCTCACGGCATCGGGGGCATCAGGGGTGATTGGTGTCTCATCGATCAGATCAAACACCCGCTGCGCACAGGCCAGCGCATTCTGCAGCTCAGTCATGACATCGGAGATGTCATTGAAGGGCTTTGTGTACTGGTTGGCATAGTTCAAAAAGACGCTCAGCTCGCCGACCGTGATACCGCCGGCAATCGCAACAAATGCGCCCAGTATGCCGACCGAGGCGTAAACCAGCGAATTTACAAAGCGGGTGCAGGGGTTCGTGGTTGAAGAAAAGAAGGTTGCCCGCACACCGCAGCGCTGCAGGTCGCGGTTGATGCGGTCAAAGCGTTCCTCGGCGCGCGCCTCATAGCCGAAGGCGCGAACCAGATGCTCGTTGCCGATCAGCTCCTCCACAAGGCTGGTCATCTCGGCGCGGGTCTCGCTCTGCACCCGGAACATAGAATAGGTGTGTGTCGCAATAAAGCGCGCCACAAAAATGGAGAGCGGTGTCAGCGCCACGACCACCAGCGCGATGCGCCAGTCTATATAGAGCATGACCCCCAGGGTGCCCAGAATGGTCAGCACACCGGTAAACAGCTGGGTAAATCCCATCAGCAGGCCGTCACTGAACTGCTCCACATCGGTCGTGATGCGGCTGATCGCATCGCCGGGGCGGTGGGCGTCCATATATTTCAGTGGCAGAATCTCAAGCTGCTCAAACACGCGCACCCGCATATCCCGCACGACCTGAAAGGTGATGCGGTTGTTGACAACATTCATCAGCCATTGGGAGAGCGCCGTGCAGGCGATCGTGGCAGCCATAGCCAATGCGATGCGGCCAAGCCCCTGATAATCTACCTGCCCGGGCCCCACGATCTTATCGACCGCCCTGCCGGCCAGCACCGGTGCAAGCAGGGTGGTGACAACCGTGATGAGCGCCAATGTAAGCGTAAGAATGACCATGCCCTTGTAGGGGCGGATCAGCTGCAGAACGCGTTGGATCGTATTGCGGTCAAGCTTCTTCGATGTCTTGCTCATAGTGTTTTGGCCACCTCCTCCTTGCTCAGCTGGCTCAGGCAGATTTCTCTGTAGACCTCACAGCTCTGCAGCAGTGCGGCATGGGGGGCATCACCTGCCAAAGTGCCGTCATCCAGCACAAGAATGTGGTCGGCGCGCTGCACGCTCGCCGCGCGCTGGGAGACGATAAAGACCGTCATACCCTGCGTTTTTTCTTTAATGGCCTTGCGCAGGGCTGCATCGGTGGCGAAATCCAGCGCGGAGGCACTGTCATCGAGAATCAAAATTTTCGGCTTCGGTACCAGTGCGCGTGCAATCGTCAACCGCTGGCGCTGCCCGCCGGAAAAGTTGCGTCCGGCCGTTTCCACAGGGGCATCCAGCATGCCGGGCTTGCTGCGGACAAAGTCTGCGGCCTGTGCGATTTCAAGCGCCTCCCAGATCTGTGCATCGGTGGCATTTGGGGCGGCCCACTGCATATTGTCGCGGATGGTGCCGGTAAACAGCACCGCCTGCTGGGGTACGATGCCTACAAGGCTGCGAAGCTGTGCAAAGCTGTACTGCTTTACATCGCGGCCGAACAGTGTCACCGTGCCGCGGCCGGCGTCGTAAAAGCGGCAGATCAGATCGATCAGGGTCGATTTGCCGCTGCCGGTACCGCCGATCACGCCGATGGTCTCGCCGCAGCCGGCCGCAAAGGAAATATCGGTCAGGCTGGGTGCGCCCGCACCATGATAGGTGAAATCCACATGCTCAAACCGGACCGCCTCGGCAGCACCGTCAACCGCGAGCGGTGCCGTGCCGGGGTCCTCCATCGTGGTGCGGGTGTTCAGAATCTCATTCACACGCATACCGCTGGCCAACGCGCGCGTTACAGAGACGACCAGATCTGCCAGACGCAGCAGGCTCAGAAGGATCTGGCTCATATAGTTGATCAGCGCGATAACCTCACCCTGAGTCAGCGCACCGGCATCGACCTCCATGCCGCCGCGCAGCAGCAACGCTACCACGGCGAGGTTGACTACCAGATAGGTCAGGGGATTCATCAGGGCGGAGATGCGGCCCGCTGCAAACTGCAGAGATTTCAAATGATCGTTCGTCTCGACAAAGGCAGCCAATTCATCGGCCTGCCGGGCAAAAGCGCGCACCACACGGGCACCCACATAGTTTTCACGGGTCAGCAGCGTCACACGGTCAAGACCGTTCTGCGCCTCATGGTAAATCGGCACCGTGACCCGCATGATTGCCCAGATGATCAGCGAGACCGCAACGGTAACGCCGAGGAAAAGCAGCGTCAGTCTGGGGCTGATCGAAAACGCCATGATAAGCGCGCCAATAACAATGAACGGCGATCGCAGCAGCAAACGCAGGGTCAGGTTCACACCGTTCTGAACCTGATTGATATCACTGGTCATCCGCGTGACCAGCGTGGGGGTGCCGATACCGTCCAGTTCGCTGTAGCTCAGCGTGTCAATATGACGGTACAGGTCCCTGCGCAGCGCCGTGCCAAAGCCCAGTGCCGCCGTGGCGGAAAAGTATTGGGCCGTCAGGCTGCTGGCAAGACCAATGGCAGCCAGTAGAACCAGCAGGCCGCAGCGCGTCCAGATAAAAGCTGCATCCCCGTTTTTGATGCCTGTATCAATGATGCTGGCGATGACCAGCGGTACAAACAGCTCAAAACAGGCCTCCAACATCTTGAATAGCGGCGCCAACAGGGCTTGTCGCTCATAGCCCTTGATGTAACGCATCAATTTGTGCATGAAAGACCACCTCATAGGTACAGATTGCGTGTAACTGCATTATTATACCACTAATTCGGGAATTTGTCATATCCTGATTCAACGGATTTCGATGATTATTTATCCGTCCGGCGTCTATACTTTCAATGGGCAGATACAGGAGGAGGATATGCAGATGTTCTGGGTCTACAGCTACAAAGGTTTTTCACGCACGGCGGCGCGCACCGTCCGCACCGCGCTGGTACTGGCAGGGCGGCAGGGCTGCTGTCAGGCCGACACAGGCCATCTGCTGCTGGCGCTGGTGCAGACGGCACGCGGCAGTGCAGCAGACTTCCTGCGCCGCAAGCGGGTCACCACCACAGCGCTGGCCAACTGCAGTGCCGCCCGGGCCGAAGGCGCACCGCGCAGGCTGCACCGCTGCGACCTTGCACCGGAGCTGCGCAAGGCGATGGAGTTTGCTGTGCTGGGGGCGCACGCTGCCAGTGCTGCCCGGGCCGAAAATGAGCATCTGCTCTGCGCTATGCTTGAGGATTCCACCTGCACAGCCAGCCGCTGGATGCTTTCCCTTGGTGTCGAGCTGCCGCAGGCCGCGCGGGAGTGCCGCCAGCTATCAGGTCAGCTGGTATTGCCCGCACAGCCCCGGATGGCAGCCAGCCGCACGGGCCGACCCAGCGAAAAATACGGCCGCGACCTGACACGCCTTGCACAGGAGGGCCGTCTGGACCCGGTGCTGTGCCGTGACAGTGAGCTGGAGCGGATGGTGGAGATCCTTTGCCAGATC
>ERZ507062.688-NODE-688-length-10867-cov-4.78848_pt1 | contig 10867 bp, 8 predicted proteins | sample MGYA00513786_ERZ507062 | MGnify/ENA metagenome assembly ERZ507062 | reverse complement strand
TTGCCGATCTGCGGGATGATGTTGCGCAGCGCCTGCGGCAGAATGACGTGGAGCATCGTCTGCCAGTGGTTCATGCCGATGGCCTTGGCACCCTCGGTCTGGCCCGGGTCAATGGACACGATGCCGCCGCGGACTGTCTCCGCCATATAGGCACCGGTGTTGATGGAAACGATGAAGAAGCCTGCCTGCCACATGCCCATCTTGATGCCGAACACCTGCAAAAGACCGTAGTAGATGAACACGGCCTGCACGATCATCGGCGTGCCGCGGAACAGCTCTACATAACAGCGCAGGAAGATGTGCAGGATTTTCAGCAGTACACGCTTCCACACCGGGTCGCGCTGCTTGTCGATGGGGATGGTCTGCAGTGCGCCGACCGCAAAGCCGATCAGGCAGCCGAAAAATGTGCCGACCAGCGCCAGCAGCAGGGTCGTGCCCGCGCCGCGCAGATACGAAAAGCCGTACTTCTGCAGCACTGTGGCACAGTTCATGAAAAAGTCTTGCATGAAATTCTCCTTTGTGATTTCTTCACTTTACCAACACCGAAGCCCCTGCCGCACAAAACGGCAGGGGCAGGCGGGCAAAATTACTCGCTCAGGGGCTGAACGCTGATGGCGTCGTCCATCATGGCGTTGTAATCGTCAGCGGTCATCGTGGACAGGACCTCGTTGATGGCGCTCTGCAGGGCGGTGTTGCCCTTCTTCATCGAGATGCCGATGTTGATGTCCTCCTCGCTGACCTTGAAGTCATTGTCGCCGCCGCCGAAATCCAGCAGCGTGAAGTCGGGGTAGGCGACCAGCGCGGCCTGCGCGGTGGGACGGTCGGTGACAACGATGTCACAGGCACCGCTGTTCAGGGCCACCAGCATGGCAGGCGCGGTCTCCTGCGCGGGCAGGATGTTGGCGTTCTCGATCTGGGGCAGGCAGGTGTCATACCAGATGGTGCCCAGCTGGCTGGTAGCGGTCGCACCGGCCAGATCGGCCACGCTCGCCGCATTGGCGTAGGCGCTGTCCTTCTTCGTCAGGGTGACGATCGAGGCGTAGTAGTAAGGGTTGCTGAAATCGACCTGTGCAGCGCGCTCAGCCGTGATGGACTGACCGGCGATGACGCAGTCCACATCGCCGCTCATGACGGCGGGAATCAGGCTGTCCCAGTCCAGCTTGACGATCTGGACCTGCTGGCCCAGTGCCTCGCCGATCTTCTTGGCCATCATGACATCGTAGCCATAGGCGTAGTCGCTGGAGCCGCGGATCGCAACGGCACCGTTGGAATCATCGCTCTGGGTCCAGTTGTAGGGGGCGTAAGCGCACTCCATCGCAACGGTCAGGGTGGTGGGGTCGCCGTCGCCGTCCGGGGCACCGGCAGCATCCGCAGTGGCCGCAGTGCTCTCAGCAGCAGGGGCGGCGGCGCTGGAGCCGCAGGCGGTCAGACCGGCGGCCAGCACAGCGGCCATGGTCAGGGCAAGCATTTTCTTGAGCTTCATCTTGAACTCTCCTTTACCTTTATAAGTGTTTCCCTCATATTCATGCAAAAAGCCCCGGCGTCCTGATTGCGGATACCGGAGCTTGAAACATGATTTTGCCGGATAGCGCAGCGTGCGGCCGCGCCCTTGCGGCTATGCATAAATATTACTCTATAGGAGCCGGTTTGTCAAGTGCCGATTACACTCAAACAGTGGCTTTTGCTTCGGGCGCATCGCAGGTGGTGTAGCTCTTGACGCTGTGGAACACGATGTTCAGGCCCAGCACGATCAGCAGCACTGCAAGGATCAGCTGCAGGCCGTTGGCGATAAAGACAGCGCCCCAAGTGGTCTCACCGGCAGGGATGGCGGTGGACGCAGCGGCGGAGATGGCCTTGACCATCGCAATCAGGCGCTGCACCAGTGCGGTGAAGGTGACGCAGAGCATCATGACCAGCGGCGGGAAGAGCATCTTGTTGTTGCGGCCCGTGACCTTGAGGAAGACGCACAGGGTAGCCAGAACCAGCGCGCTGAGCAGCTGGTTGGCGGAGCCGAACAGCGGCCAGATGTTGGCATAGCCGATCTGGGTCAGGATAAAGCCGAACACCAGCGTGATGAAGGTGGAGAAGTAGACGTTGCAGCACAGCTTGCGCCAACCCTCTGCATGCTCCATATCATCGACACTGAACAGCTCCTGAAAGCTCATGCGGCCGATACGGGCCACGGCGTCCAGACTGGTCAGTGCCAGCGCGGAAACGCACATCGTCATAAAGACAGTTGCAATCGAAACGGGTACGCCGAACATCTCAAAGAAACCGGCAACGCCGCGGCTGAAAATCTGGAACGGGGTACCGGTGGCGGGGGTGCCGTCTGCAGCGGCGGCAGCACCGGCAACACACAGGGCGAGGACAGCCAGCAGGCTCTCAAGCACCATGGCGCCGTAGCCGACCTTGAGCATATCCTTCTCATTCTCAACGGTCTTGGAGGAGGTGCCGGAGGAAACCAGGCTGTGGAAGCCGGAGACGGCACCGCAGGCGACCGTGACAAAGAGGATGGGGAACATGGTGCCGAGCTTGGCATTGTTGAAGCCGGTAAAGACGGGCAGGTTCATCGTGGGGTGGGCAACCAGCAGGCCGATGACAGCACCGGCGATCATTGCGCCGAACATGAAGGTGGTCATATAGTCGCGGGGCTGCTTGAGCATCCACATCGGCAGGACGGCGGCAAAGAAGATGTAAACGAAGGTGATGTAGCTCCATGCAGCCTTGCCGAACACCAGCGGGCAGTTCATGCCAACGGCAAAGGACAGGACGATAAAGACGATGCCGATGACGGCCTCGCGCCAGCCGGAGAAGTTGAACTTCTTCTGGATGAAGCCGAACACAACGGCGAACACCATGAACATGATGGAGACCATGCCGGCCGCACCGTTTGTGAAAGCAGCCTCGACCGGTGCGCCCTCTGCATCAAAGGCGTTGAAGGTGCCGGCAACCATGTCTGCAAAGGCAGCAATGACGATGCCGCAGAACAGCCAGCAGAACAGCAGGAACAGCTTGCGGCCGGTCTTGCCGATGTACTTCTCAATCAGCAGACCCATGGATTTGCCGTCGTTCTTGACGGAAGCGTACAGAGCGCCGAAGTCAGTGACAGCGCCGAAGAAGACGCCGCCGATCAGCACCCAGAGCAGCACAGGCAGCCAGCCGAAGGCCGCAGCCTGAATGGCACCGGTAACAGGGCCGGCACCGGCAATGGAGGAGAACTGGTGTGCAAACACCGTCCAGCCGTTGGTGGGAACATAATCCTTGCCATCCTCCAGCCGCACAGCAGGAGTCTTGGCGTTGGGGTCAACACCCCAGGTCTTGGCGAGCCAACGACCGTATCCGGCGTACGCACATACCAGAACGACCGCGGCAATCAGAACGATTACAAGCGTATTCATTTGAATGAATCCCTCTTTCCTAATAGATTTTACAATCGCTTGTGCACTTTACTTTACTGCGATGTTCTTTGTTTGTCAACACATTGTTCACAAAATAGCAATATGCTGATTTTTGGTGCAAAATGTAGAAAATTTGTGGTTTGTTTTGTCTGCTTTGCTGCGTTGACAAAGGAAGAAGGAGGGGATAGTATAGGGGTAGAAACGGATGAAACATTTCCATGCTCGTGAAGCGGCAAACTGACAGGGAGCGCCGTAGGGGCGGATTCCATATCCGCCCGTGGCCGTGCGCGGCGGGGAAAACCTCCCGAGCGTACAGGAAATGCGCCCTGCGGTCTGCCGTGGATATTCTATCTGTCTATTATAGTAAAGGAGACATCTCATGAAACAGTGGCTGAAAGACGCAGTGTTCTATGAAATCTACCCCCAGAGCTTCTATGATACCAACGGCGACGGCATCGGTGATTTGCAAGGCATTATTGCCAGGCTCGACTATATCAAGGAGCTTGGCTGCAACGCCCTCTGGATCAACCCCTGCTTTGATTCGCCGTTCAAGGATGCGGGCTATGATGTGCGCGACTACAAAAAGATCGCCCCGCGCTACGGCACGAACGAGGACGCCGCCGCGCTGTTCGGGGCCGCGCATGAGAAGGGCATCCGTGTGCTGTTCGACCTGGTGCCCGGCCACACGAGCGAGGAACACCCGTGGTTCAAGGCCAGCTGCAAGCCCGGGCACAACGAATACTCGGACCGCTTTATCTGGACGGATTCCTGCTTTGCCTCCGGCGACGGGATGCCGTTCATCGGCGGCGAGACCGAACGCAACGGCACGTATATCCTGAACTTCTTCAAGTGCCAGCCTGCGCTGAACTACGGCTATGGAAAGATCAACCAGAAGTGGCAGAAGCCCACCGACGACCCCGCCTGCGTGGCAACGGTGGAGGCCATGAAGGACGTCATGCGATTCTGGCTGGACATGGGCTGCGACGGCTTCCGCGTCGATATGGCGTCGAGCCTTGTAAAGAATGACACTAAGAACAAAAAGTACACCTGCAAAATCTGGCGCAATATCCGGGATATGCTGGATGTCGAGTACCCCGAGGCCGCGCTCATCGCCGAGTGGAACGGCCCGCGCATGTCGCTGAAAAACGGCTTTGACATGGACTTTTATCTCAATTGGCAGGGCAACGGCTACAACTGGCTCATGCGCAACTATGACGGTGCGATGGACTCGAACCCGCACAACATCGGCAAGGCATACTTCTGCAAGAACTCCGGCACCGGCATTGACAAATTCCTGGACGATTACCTGCCGGCCTACAAGGCCACCCACAAGGACGGTCTGTGGTGCTTCATCACCTGCAACCATGACACGATCCGCCCCTCCGCGGGCCTGACGACTGACGAGCTGCGGCTGGCCTACGCGACAATTTTCACGCTGCCCGGTGCACCCTTCGTCTACTACGGTGACGAGATCGGTATGCGCTATCTGCCGCTGCCCACCAAGGAGGGCGGCTACTTCCGCACGGGCTCCCGCACGCCGATGCAGTGGGACGACACGGCCAACCACGGCTTCTCCACCGCCGACGCGCAGAATATCTATCTGCCTGTGGACACTGCCGCCGATGCGCCCACTGTGGCCGCTCAGGCGGACGACCCCGACAGCCTGCTGAACAGCGTGAAGTCGCTGCTGGCTTTCCGTCATGCACACGCCGACCTGAACGCAGACGCGCCGTTCAAGGTGCTGTACGCACCCAAGGCGAAGGACGACTACCGCCCGTTCGTCTGGCAGCGCGGCGATCTGATCTGCGCCGTCAACCCGGCGGGTGTCTCCATCGAGCTGCCGCTGGAGCTGGCCGAGGATCTGAAAATTCAGTACACGATCGGCAAGGCGGAGATCGTCAACGACATGCTTTCCCTGGGCGCACAGAGCTTTGCTATTTTGGGATAAGGCTGAAAGACGCCGCTTCTGACGGATAAAAAAATCGCAGCCCCGATTTCATCATCGGGACTGCGATTTTTACTTTTACAGCGTTTTCAGCAGCACCTCGTCCATGCTGCGCTTCGGCACGCAGTAGTCACGGTTTTCGTCCAGATAATATTTCACGCTGCTGTCCTGCATCGTTACCACGCGGCTTTTGTGGGCGGGGTATCCCAGCGCCACCATATAGCAGAGCCGCAGCCCCTCGGGCAGGGCCAGCAGCTCGGTCAGCGCCGGGCGGTCGATGGCCCCCATGATGCAGCTGCCCACACCGTGGGCCCAAGCAGCGGCGGTCAGGCTGCCCAGCGCCAGCCCTACATCCACATCGCTGCACCCCGGCAGGCGGGTGTCCTGCAAAACGGCGATGAAGGCAGTCGGCTGCTCATCGGGCTTCGGTACGCCCTGTTCGGGCGGCAGGTAGGCGGCCCAATGGACAAGCGGCTGCACGGCGGACACGGCACGGGCGCTCTGCACAAGGATATACCGCACAGTCTGGCGGTTGGCACCGCAGCTTGCCAGCCGGGCGGCATCAATGGCCTCGTTCAGGATCTCCGGCGCAACAGGACGCTGTTCAAAGCGGCGGTAGGTGCGGCGGGTGCGCAAAAATTCCATCATATCCATTTCAGAACACTTCCTTACTTTATAAAGGCCCGGCAGCGGGCAGAGTCTGCCTACAGTATACAACCCAATGCCTTATTTGTCAATGACGGTTGCCGTGCGGCCGATACCCACCGTGGCACCGGCGATCTTTTTCCATGTTGCACAGCCGCAGACACCGTCCGCCCGCAGACCGAACCGCCGCTGGCAGGCCTTCAGTGCGCTTTCTGTCGCATGGCCGAAGATACCGTCCAGCGTGTTGGTTGAATAGCCCAGTGCGTTCAGGGCATCCTGCAGGACCAGTACATAGGTGCTGCGGCTCCCGCGCCGCAAGGTGGGGTAACCGGCCGTGGTGCCCGCGCAGGCAGGCTTGCCGTACCGACGGTCAAAGTGTACCCAGGTCGGCGTCATCGACATAGGCTCCACATAGCCCCACGCTCCACTGCGAACAGCGGCCCGGTAGATCTTGCGGCGCTCGGCGGCGGTGCTGCGCTGCCCGACATCAAAGGCCACGCCCGCATAGTGCTGGCTGGTGGTGCCGTGGCCGCCCTCCCAGATCCGCTTGAAGGCGTACCCCACCGGAATGCCGCTGCCGTAGGTACGGCGTGTCAGGTTCCATGCCTCCATGGCAGCGGTGGTGGTCCACAGTACATTGGATTTGCTTGAGCCGCGGAATTCCCGCACCCGCAGGGTCGTGCCGGTGCTGTAGGGCATCGGGTCGTTTTCGCTCAAATTGTAGCGGAAGAACTTGTTATCGTAGGAATCATAGATGTAAACTCTTGCCATGGCTTATGCCTCCTTACATTCGCGGCAAAGCCCCTGCGCAGCCAGACGCAGGCTTTCCCATGTGTCGGCGTCCACGATGCCAAGCGTCTGCAGCCCGGCGGTCAGCTGGTAGCTTTCCAGCGCGGACGCAGTTTCCGGCCCAAGGATGCCTGTCTCGGGTACAAAATCGGCGGTCTGGTTGGCGGCGGCAATGATGTTCAACCAACGCTGCACCTGCAGTACGGCAGGCCCTGCACTGCCCAGCGCCAACGCCCCGGCGGGCCATACGCCGCCGGGCTTGGGGCTGGCTCCGGCGGGGTTGGCAGCCAGCAGCCGCTCGGCGGCCTCGCGCAGCACCGTCCAGTCCGCGGCGGTCACAATGCCTGTCTCGGTCAGCCCGAAATACCGTTGGGCACTGCGCACGGCGGTCTCCAGCGCAGGGTCAAAGGTACTGGTCGGTGTGTCGGTCGGGGGCAGGTCAATCTCGGGAATCCACTGGCCCAGAAACAGCAACATCCGGCTCAGCCGCAGCACCGCTGCACCGCTGTCACCGGGGCGCAGTGCGGCGGCAGGGGCAGGCAGCCGGATCATGCGCACCACGGGGCCGCTGCTGTCCAGTGCTGCGGCGGCGTCATACAGGCTTTGCCATGTCAGCCGCCCCACCACGCCGTCCACAGGCAGACCGGCCCGCGCCTGCCATGCCCTGACGGCCCGCGCTGTTGCTGCGCCGAAGCGCCCATCCACTGTCACGGACGGAATATCGCTGTAGTAGGCCGCGAGCCGGCGCAGATAATACTGCACAGCCCGCACGGCGGTCCCGCTGCTGCCCTCCCGCGTGGTGACCGTGAACTGCCCCGGGGCGATGTCTGCGTCCACGAGCCTGTTTGCGACCGCCAAGCCGACCTCCTTCAGCTTGTTCCATGTCGCACGGCCCACTGTGCCATCGGCCGTCAGCCCGAAAACACTCTGAAACGCCTGCACAGCGCCGACAGTGGCTGCGCCGAAGCTGCCGTCCACCGCTATGGTGCGCAGTGCGCGGTAGTTGTCCGCAGCCAGCCGCAGCCAGAACTGCACCAGCCGCACCTCCATGCCCTTGTCGCCCCGCCGCAGCACTGTGCCGGGCCATGCGGTGCCGCCAAGGTCGCTCTGCGCGTCCACCCAAGCGGCGTAAAGCGCATTCCAGGTGCGCTGCCCGACTGCGCCGTCCGCCGTCAGGCCCTGCTTTTTCTGGAACGCCTGCACGGCGCGCTCGGTCGCTGCCCCGTAGCGGCCGTCCACCGTGACGCGCGGCAGCGCGGAATCAAACTGTGCAAGATCGGACAGCCAGAACTGCACCTGCTCCACGGCGCTGCCGCTCGACCCGCGCCGCAGGACTGTGCCCGGCCAACCGCCGGTGGTCTGTGTGCCCTCGGCGGTCTCACCCTCGCTGGTCAGCTCGGCAAGATCCTTGACGCTCACATAGATAAAGCTGATTTTATACCATGTGGCACGGCCCACCACGCCGTCGGCGGTCAGGCTGAACTGCTTCTGAAAGCGCTTGACGCTGCGCTCGGTGGCCTCGTCAAATACGCCGTTCACCACCGGCTTGCCGAAGGAAGGGTAGTCCTTCGCAATGCGGGACAGCTGCTTTTGCAGGATGCGCACATTGGTCCCGCTGCTGCCGCGGCGCAGCGGACTGCCCGGATAGCTGGACGGTATGGATGCAATGTTGTCCGTTGTGACCAGCTGTACCCGCTTGCCGTAGTAATATCGCAGGATCTGCAGGGCGTTCTTGCCCTCCTTGGCCCGCTCGACCGTGCCCCACTGCTTCATGCCGGGGCAGGTGACGGTACGGCCATCGCAGTATTCGGTGTAGTAGGGTTCGGCATCACCGCTGCGCTGCACATAGGTGTTGAATAATTCGGCGGCAAGGCGCTCCATGACGGCGAACACGGTGCGCCCCTTGACATAGGCCTGATCGTACCCCGGCGAGCCTGTTATGTTGAAGCTGTACCCGCGGCTGGGGTACCACTCAGTCCAGATGCGGTTCAGCGCCAGACTGATCTGGGCCAGTATGTTGGCGCGCAGGGCCTCCTCCGGCCAGGAAGGTGTGCCCCTGCTGCAAAAGACCGTTGCAAGCTGACGAAAAAAATGCTATACTAAATCCATGTAGGACATTGGTTAAAGCATAGGAAAAAGGGGAATATAGATGAGGATCGGATTTGACAACGATAAATATCTTGCGATGCAGTCTGCCCATATCCGGGAGCGTATCGCTCAGTTTGACAATAAGCTCTATCTGGAATTTGGCGGCAAGCTGTTCGATGACTACCATGCGTCCCGCGTGCTGCCGGGTTTCCAGCCCGACTCCAAGCTGCAGATGCTGCTGCAGCTCAAGGATCAGGCGGAGGTCGTCATTGTTATCAGCGCCGAGGATATCGTGGCCAACAAGATGCGCGGTGACTACGGCATTACCTATGATGTTGATGTGCTGCGCCTGATTGATGCCTTTCAGGGGGTCGGCCTGTTTGTGGGCAGCGTCTGCGTGACAAAGTTTACCGATGCGCCTGAGGTCACGGCCTTTGAGCAGAAGCTCAACAGTCTGGGCATCCGCACCTTCCGCCACTATAAGATCCCCGGCTACCCCAACGATGTGAACCACATCGTCAGTGACGATGGCTACGGCAAGAATGATTATATCGAGACCGAGCGTCCGCTGGTGGTCATCACGGCCCCCGGCCCCGGCAGCGGTAAGATGGCGGTCTGCCTGTCCCAGCTGTACCATGAGTATAAGCGCGGCGTTAAAGCAGGGTACGCCAAGTTTGAGACCTTTCCCATCTGGAACCTGCCGCTCAAGCACCCGGTCAACCTTGCCTACGAGGCCGCCACCGCCGATCTGAACGATGTCAATATGATCGACCCGTTCCATCTTGAGGCTTACGGAAAAACGACCGTTAATTATAACCGCGATGTCGAGATCTTCCCGGTGGTCAACGCTATGTTTGAGCTGATCGCCGGCAAGAGTCCGTATCGTTCGCCCACGGATATGGGCGTCAATATGGCGGGCAACTGCATCATTGACGATGAGGTCTGCCGAGAGGCATCACTGAACGAGATCGTCCGCCGCTATTTCAAGTGCCTGTGCGACCAGAAAGCGAGCGGCGTGGTGAAGCAGGAGCGCTTCAAGCTGGAGCTGCTGATGAATCAGGCCGGCATTGCGCTCGGGGAGCGCGCGGTCGAGAAGCGCGCCCATGCCTGTTCCGATGCGACCGGCGGCCAGCCTGCCGCCGCTATCGAGCTGGCGGACGGCACGATCGTGGTAGGCAAAAACGGCCCGCTGCTTGGTGCCGCCTCCTCCGCGCTGCTGAATGCACTGAAAAAGCTTGCGGGCATCGATCAGGAGATCGATCTCGTGTCTGCCCATGCGATTGAACCGATCCAGACGCTGAAAACGACCTACCTCGGCAGCAAAAACCCCCGCCTGCATACTGACGAGATCCTGATCGCGCTCTCCAGCTCGGTTTCGGAAAACGAGTACGCCGCCAAGGCGATGGAGCAGATCCCCAATCTGAAGGGCTGCGATATCCATTCCACCGTCATCCTCTCCAGCGTCGATGCCGATACCCTGAAAAAGCTGGGCATGTATCTGACCTGCGACCCCACCTACGAAGAGGATGACCGCATGTACCATAAAAGATAAGCGATAGTTTTATATACATATATAGTAAGGCAAAGGGAGAGGGAAAACCTCTCCCTTTGCTGTTACATGTTATAAGGAAATCAACCCGCCCGCCTCACCCATACCACCAACTTACCCCTCCGCACTGTAGGGGCCGGGCGTGCCCGGCCCGCAACCTACCCGATACCACAACTTGTGGCCAATGCACAGCAAATCCCCAACATACACCTTGCCCAAAAATCCCTCTCAAAATTTGTCGAAAAAATCAAAAACAACCCTTGACAATAGTCATACACATTGCTATAATAAGCAAGCTGTCCCGCGGCGGAGGCCGCGGCAAGCCCTTCTGGCCACAGCTTGTACGCGTTTTTTGAAGAAGACTTCTTCAAAAAACTTTCAGAAAACCCCTTGACAATCAAGTGATTCTGATATATAATATACAAGCTGTCACGGAGGCGCGACAGCGCAGCA
>ERZ507062.685-NODE-685-length-10909-cov-17.514_pt1 | contig 10909 bp, 6 predicted proteins | sample MGYA00513786_ERZ507062 | MGnify/ENA metagenome assembly ERZ507062 | reverse complement strand
GCTTCAGTCTCCGCGCTAAGAGCCGCCTTCGGCGGTTGCGCTCCGACACGCGCCTGCGGGCGCAGCCCCTCGTGGGAAGCCTTTAGAGCCTTTTCCCCGCATTGCACCCGCAATGCGGGATTTTTTTGTATTTTTTGAAATTTTTCGGGAAAAACTACTTGACATAGGGGACACTGTCGGCTATAATAATATAGCGTTCTCGAGAGCGCACAGACAAATGTGGCGGTATAGCTCAGTTGGCTAGAGCATTCGGTTCATACCCGAAGTGTCACCGGTTCAAATCCAGTTACCGCTACCACATGATACAAGATTTCGCTAAAATACTTGGGGGTCGGTTGCAATAGTAGCCGATAAGTTGCTTGCTGTTTTAGCGAAATCTTGTATTATAAGGCCCGTTGGTCAAGCGGTTAAGACACGGCCCTTTCACGGCTGTAACATGGGTTCGATTCCCGTACGGGTCACCAAAAAGCACTACTTCATTTGAGGTAGTGCTTTTTTCTTTATATTTGCTTTTCAACAGGTGTCGGGCGTAAATGGTGACCCATACGGGAATCAAACTCGCCCCAACTAAACCATTACCCCCCCTGCACATAGTCAGGGGTGTTGCACTTTCCCGTAAATGCGTGTACAATATTGCATATATATTTCTGACAAGGGGGCGGCGGCTTGGCTACACAGCAGGTGCAGCAGCGCGCGGCGGGCGGCATTGCCTATACGCTGACGCGGCGGCGGGTGCGCAATATCAATCTGCGCGTCCGGGCGGACGGCTCGGTCGCGGCCAGTGCATCGGCGCGGGTGCCGGCCGCCTATGTGGACGCTTTTGTGGCGGCCCGCGCCGACTGGGTGCGCGCCGCCCAGCAGCGCGCCGCCGCACGGCGCGCGCAGGAGGCCGAACAGCCGGATTTGCCGCCGAAAGCCGAGGCACTGACCCATATGCAGGCGTTGTGCCGGGCATACTATCCGCAGTTTGCAGCGGTATGCCCGGGTGGGCAGATGCCCAAAATCGCCGTGCGCGACATGCACACCCGCTGGGGCTCCTGCAGCCTGCGCACCGGCACGCTGGCGTTTGCGCAGCGGCTCTGCGTGATGCCGCCGGCTGCACAGGAATATGTCGTGGTGCATGAATTCTGCCACTTTGCCCACCCGAACCACAGCCCCGCTTTTTGGGCGGCGGTGGAAAAAGTCCTGCCGGATTACAGGCAGCGGGAAAAGCTGTTGAAAATGCGGTGACGGCTGAAAAAGCCTTCCCCCTGAGGGGGGAAGGTGGCTGCGGCCCCGCCCGCAGACGGATGAGGGGGGAGTTTGCCGCGATTGCCCGTGAACGGGGTGCTGGCGGAAGGTTTGCCCTCATCCGACCTTCGCGTTCGCTCGGCCACCTTCCCCCGGAGGGGAAGGCTTCATACTCTACAAATAAGGGAGGTACACACCTTGCCATCTCCACAAAAAAAGTACACAACGCTGGTCAGCAATACGCTGCTGTTTGCCATCTCAAACTTCAGTTCCAAGCTGCTCAGCTTCTTTATCCGGCCGTATCTTAGCTACGCGCTCGATTCGCCCGATGTTATGGGTGTGTCAAGCCTGCTGCAGCAGGCCACAAACCTGCTTATACCGGTGGTCAGTCTGGGCGTTGCCTACGCAATCATCCGGTTCGGCCTTGATAAGGAAAACGACAAGGCCAGCGTCTTTGTCAACGGTGCGGCCACCATTGGGCTGGGCTTTCTGGTGCTGCTGCTCGCCATGCCGCTGGTCAGCCTGATCCCCAACGCGGCCGAGTATCTGCCCTTCCTCTACCTCTGCGTGCTGGCAAGCTGCCTGCGCACGCTCTGTACCCAGTTCATCCGCTCCCGTATGCTGAACCGGCTGGTGGCGATAGACGGCGTGCTGACAACGCTCAGCCTGCTGCTGTACTACCTGCTGTTCCTGAGCGTTTTGCGGATGGGCGCGACCGGCTTTTTGCTGGCCAACGCGCTGGCGGACCTGACCTCGATGGTGTTCGTCTTTTTTGCGGGCGGCTGTTGGCGGTATTGCAAGCCCAAGCGGTTTGACCGCGGGCTTTGGCGGGATATGCTGCGCTACTGCCTGCCGATGATCCCGGCGTCCATCAGCTTTTGGATCATCAACGCCAGCGACATGTTCTTTGTGCAGGCCCTGTGCGAGGACTACGGCGGCCGCACCGGCAACCACTGGGTCGGGCTGCTCTCGGCGGGGTATTTTCTGCCGCAGATCATCACGATTTTGGGCAGCATCTTCTATGAGGCGTGGCAGCTTTCGGCCGTGACCGAGGAGACCGACCGCGAGGCGTTTTTCTCCAAGATCTTCCGTGTGTATGCAAGCGTGCTGTTCTGCTGCGTGGCGGGCATCATTATGCTGTGCCAGCTGCTGATGCGGGTGTTCAAGGCCGAGTATTTTGACGCATGGACCTTTGTGCCGTTCCTGACGCTCTGCTCAATGCTGACCTGCATGAACCAGTTTTTGAACAGCATCTATGTGGTCTATAAGCGCAGCACAGGGTCGCTGGTCACGATGCTGGCCGGTGCGGTGCTGAACCTGATTTTGAACTACTGCTTTATCCGGCTGTGGGGCCCGTGGGGCGTCACGCTGGCCAGCTTCCTGAGCCTGATGCTGGTGTTTTTGCTGCGCGCCTACTCGACCCGCGGCCTGCTGGAGATCGACTTCCACCCGGCGTGGCTGATTTTGAATCTGGCGCTGGTGCTGGCGGAGATCTGGTGCATGATGAAGCTGACCCACTGGGCGCTGCCGGTTGTGGGCATCACGACCGTGATCTGCGTCATGAATATCCGCGAGGTCCTGAGCATGCTGGACACGCTGATCGGTAAGTTTTTGAAAAAGAAGAAAGCATAATAGAGCGTAGGGGCGGGGCTCTGCTCTGCCCATGCAGCTTGGCGGCAGCGCTAAGTTCCACGGGCGGAGTAGAACCCCGCCCCTACGGTGCGATAGTAGGGACCGATGCTCGCCTCGCCCCGCCCTGTTTGCCGCGGTCAGGGGGGCACAACCACGCGGCTACCCCTTTTTTGGGAAAAGGCTTCGCAAATAAAATCACCCCCACCCAAGTGCAGATGTTCTGCGGTTGGGTGGGGGCTTTCTTATTTATTGAGGGTGAAATTATATGTTTGGTTGTCTTTATCCTGTAGTTTATGCTCTAGCGTAGTAAAGTTTTCTTTTTTATCGCTGAGAGTTTTGTCGGTAAGGGATAAATCAGTGTCACCGATATAGACATATACTTTTTTGTTCTTATTATCTTCAGGAACCCCATTCCCATAATCTTCAGGAATAACAATGTCACCCTTTTTGAGTGTTACATTTTGCTCATTATAAAAATAAGCCTTGCCTGTAAGGAGAACAATATAGTCAGCTGCTTTTTTATCGGAATTCTCATCTTTGAGATGCTTGTTTAAGAATTCCATGGGATCGGGAGCATTATTCAGTTCGGTAGAATCAGCTTTATTATATTCATCACGCTTGCTATTTTCAATATTATAGGTAAGTGAATCGTCCTTTTGATAATTGTAGTAAGCGATACCCTTCCAGTAAATAATTTCACCGCCACTAAATTTGATGCTCTTATCTGTAGTGAGTTTGTGTGCCCAGTTATTTGCCTGATTAAAAGTGACCTTGTCGAACTTTATATCAGATTTATCCTCACTTGAGTTATGGTCAATCATGGTGACTCCCTTTTTGGTACAGCCAGGTTCAACGAAAAAGGGCAGTTTATCAGCCTTGGTGTATCCGGCAGGAGCGTTTATTTCTTCAAGCGTATAGCTCTGACCCTGCCGCACCTCGAATACGGCAGTTGAAGTAGAGAACTGCTTGGATGATACAAAGCCTTCCATGACATTGGTGTTTACAATAGCATTGCTATTGTTGTCGGCTGCCAGCTTTAGACTGGCGCCGGATACAGGATTTCCGGCGTCATCAATTTTACGGATATAGACAGTACACAGCTTGCGCTCGGTGTTTATAACATGAAAAGAATCTTTTTCACCAACGGTTTGTTCCTGCTCATATTTACCCCATCCTCCATGATCACCGTTATAACCATTAATATAGAACCAAGTTTGAGAGTGTGGAGTCGGATTAGAGGGATATGCCTTATAATATAAATTAAAAGAACAGGTGATGTCTCCCTGATATCCGGCAGGAGGATAGGTTTCCTTTATAACATAAGTTTGGTTTCCGGCAGTCAGGTAAACAGGTTCCCCGATATTATCTCCCTCATGCAGTTTGACAGGAATGGAACATTCTCCTTTATCATCACAAGTGAGTGTAGCAACAGTATTTGAGCCATTCTTGATCTCAAAAATAGCACCGGACAGTGCATTATTATTAGAGTCAGTGACGCGCAGCTTCAATTTGGCAACGGGAAAGCGCATAATGGTAAGCCGCCTGTTGGGCATATCGACAACACCTGAATTGTAATTTCCGTCATCCTGTATGTTATTGAGATAATAGTCGTTCCCTTTAAGGCAAACATTGATATTGATTTTTGTATCACTGGGAATGCTTTGATAGCCGGCAGGAACCTTATCTTCGGTGATAAATGTCGGCGTATCCCCGATAACCGTATTGTAAAGATGGCGCCCTTCCTCATGAGGAGAAATCTTCAACAGAATATCGCCGTTTTTATCAGAGGTCACATCAAAGTAGTTCTCACCGCTTCTAATGTGATATGTTTTGTTTGCAAAAGGCGCAGAGTCTTTAGTGCTGACATCCTGCATATGGATAATGAATTGTTTTTCGCTTGCGGTAGCAGTGCTGCCGGTTTCCCCGCCGCCGGTCGTACCACCGCCGCCGGTTTCGCCACCGCCGACGCCGCTGTCCGGCCCCGGTGTCGGCACAACGACGGCATCGGCCTTTGTGCTTACGGTGGAGGAACGGCCGTTGTTGGTATAAACAACGGTGATGCCATCCTTGCTGGTGTACACCAAATACACAACCTGCCCGCTGCTGCTGCATGTCAGGGTATTTATCGTGCCTGTCACGGAGGCCGCAGCAGAGATATCGGCAGTGCTGCCCGTTTTCGGAAAGCCGCCCGGTTCGTACTTACTGACATGCAGCAGATACTGCCCGCTGCCCTCGGTCAGTGCAACATCGCCGCCGGTCACGGTGGGCGGGGTGTTGCTTGTGGTGCCGGTGCAACCGACTAACGGCTGAAATTCAGCACTGCTGGTTAATTCATTACCGCCTGCAAGCTGATAGGTCGTGTTTTTCTGCCATTCGGCGTACTTCTGCGCGGCAATGCGGGTCGCTGTCTCCACACACGCCTGCGTCTCGCTGACGGCCTGCTTCTCCTTGGCGTTGTCAATGTACCCGGTCAGCGCAGGCACGGCAAAGCTCGCTGTTATGCCTGCAATCACCAGCACGACAACCAGCTCCACCAGCGTAAAGCCGCGGCGGCTGCGCAGGGTTCGTTTCAGACCAGTCATACGGGATTCCTCCTCTTACTCGGCGGGGTCAAAAATGCTCTGGTCCCGCTTGGCGTGGGCACCGATGTTGTTGTATTCCAGACTCAGATACCCCTTGGCCCACTCGTCCAGCGCGGGGTCGGCGCCGTACTCGGCGGTCGTGCCGTCCACCTTCATGTAATCGTTGGCGGCGGTCACAACGGGGGTGTTGTGCTTCATTTCCAGCAGATACTTGTAATAGTCGCTCAGCGGCAGACCGGCCTGCTGCAGCAGGGTGGGGGCCAGCATGACCATGTCCATGCGGTTCAGCGGGTCGGCCGTGCTGGTGGCAGCGGCCGTGTGCTCCAGCGGGTAGTTGGCCCAGATGAAGAACGGCGTGCTGCGCTGCAAAAGCTGCAAATCGTTGTCAGTGGCGGCAAAGCTCGCGTCAGCCACATGCTTGACAAAGCTGGGCGCGTGGTCGCCGGCCATGGCAACAATGACCTTGCGGCCGGTCTTTTCGTACTGCTCGGTAAAGTAGTCGCACAGCTCCTGCACGGCGGCGTCGGTCATCTTGATGCAGCTCAGGTACTCGTCCATCAGCTCGTCGTACTCGCCGTAGTCGGTGCCCGCGTGGACAATATCCAGCGAAGCATCGTTCATATCGTAGTCGCCGTGGCTCTGGATGGAGACTAAGAAGCTGAACCGGGGCTTGTCCTCGGGCATGGCCTCGTACATCTTCTCCCAATCCCGGTAGGTGGCGGAGTCGGTCTGGTAGGGGCGGTCGCCGTAGGTCTCCTTGGTGGGGAAGTCGCTCTCAAAATGGGTCTCGTCAAAGCCCAGCGCCAGCCATGCGGAATCGCGCCGGTAGTTGGAGTTGGTGTAGGGGTGGGCGGCCATCGTGGTGTAGCCCAGCCCCTTCAGGTAGCTGACAACGCTGTTGGCGTTGTACAGGTTCAGCCAGTTGAAGGGCGTGATGCTCGGCATCAAAATCAGCGAGTTGGAGGTCAGCATCTCATACTCGGTCGAGTTGGTGCCGCCGCCCACATGCGGGCTGATGGTGTGGCCGTAGACTGCGTTGGTCAGGTTTTTGGTCACCGGCATAATGTCGGTGTCGGCCTGCAGGTCGGTCACAAGGTCAAAGTCGTAGAAGCTCTCGGACAGAATCAGCACAATGTCGGGGTAGTCCTCGGCGCTCTCGGGGCTGGCGGGGGCTGTATAGTCATCGGCCTTGCGGGCAAAGTTTACGGCGGCCGCATCGTTGTAGTTTTCCGGCTCAATGATGGGGTCGGCCATCAGGCTGGTGGCCTCGATCGTGCCGGCCAGATAGCCGTAGGTGTAGTAGGTGTTCTGCCATGCCCAGCCGTAGGTTGTCTTGGGCTTGATGCTCACCGGCCCAAAGTAGCCGAAGAACATGACCAGAAAAACACCCAGCGCACTGCCCGCTACGCGCACGATGCGTGCGGGCCAGCCTGCGCGTTTGGGCGCGCCCTTTGCCAGCAGGTGCTGCACAAAGGCGATGCCGAGGATCGGCAGATAGAGCAGGGCGATTTTTACGACATCCTGCGTGATCTTGAGGGTGTAGCTGCCCATGACCTCGGCGGCGGTGCCCAGATTCAAAATGTCCTGGGGCATCAGTGCCGAGCCGTGCAGGTCGCGGGTGTAGTAGTTGATAAGCGCGATGATCGTGAACACCGCGCCGGACAGCCCCGTGGAGAGGCTCCATCTGCCGCACAGTGCAAAGAGGATCAGTGTCAGGCAGAAGGCGGTCAGGGCGTTTAGCGGCGCGTAGAGCGGCCACTGCAGCTGCAAAAAGCTTTCGGTCACGCCGTCGGACAATTCAAGCTGATAGCGGGAGATAAAGCCCACCGCGACAGCCAGCAGGCAGGGGAGTACCCCCTGCAGGATAAATTTCTTCCAGTCTGTTTTTTTAAGATGCTGCATGGGTGATAAATTGATACCTTTCTCTATAATTTTGTACACAAAAATACATAATACATTATAACATGGCAGGGCAAAAAAATAAAGCCTCCCGTGAAAGAGGCTTTGCTAAAATATTGTCTTGCTTCGCAGGGGCCGGGCATGCCCTTAGCACCTTTTTATAATTATTTCCGCGCGTTCTTCTTCCAAATCACATACAGCCCCTCAAGGATCAGTGTCTCACGGTAGGTGATGTCCGTTGCGCAGGTCAGCCGCACGCTGTCCGGCAGTGTGCCGGTCGCAACCACGGGGGCATCGGGGGCGTTCAGCGCCGCGCGAATCTGGGTTACCATGCCGTCAAGCATTGCGGCCGTGCCGAACACAATGCCGCTGTGCAGGCAGTCCGCCGTATTGGCCCCCAGCAGGCGGCGCGGGCGGGCCTCCAGTTCGACCTGCGGCAGCTGCGCTGTGTTGCGCACCAGCGCCGACAGCGAGCATTGCGGCCCCGGCAGGATCGAGCCGCCGACCAGAGCGCCCGAGGCATCCACAGCCAGCAGGGTGGTTGCTGTGTCGAAGTTGGCCACCACGCAGGGCGGCGCACAGTGCTGCAGTGCGCCCACGATGGCGCAGAGAAGCTCGCTGCCCAGTTGGGCCGGGTTGTCCATCCGGATACGCACGCCGCTTTTCAGCCCGGGGCCGACCTCCATGATCTGGCACTCGCACATCTTGCGCAGAGCCTCCCGCAGCCGCGGCGTCAGCGCCGGCACCACGCTGGAAAAGATGACCGCAGTGATCTGGTGCGGCTCGGTGCCGTAGAGTGCAAGCATGTTTACGATTTTATACAGCAGCTCATCACTGCTCAGCGCGGTGTCTGCAAACAGCCGCGAGGAAAAGACCAGCTTGCCGTCCGGCGTATACCCGCCAAAGGTAATGTTGGAGTTGCCGATATTGAATGCCAGGATCATGGATAGCCCTCATTTCAAGTGTGTTGTCTTTATACTATTATAATAAGGAACAAATTGCAAGAGCTTTCCACAAAGCCCTGCAACCGATGTTGAAAATATCCCCGTCCACCTCATCTACATCGCCAACCTTACTCTCCGCCACCCCGTAGGGGCCGGGCATGCCCGGCCCGCAGGCTTGCCATTGCATTCTGCTCAACCTAAAACCGTAGAGGAAGGATTCATCCCTCCCGGATGCCCAACGCAACCACCCACCCAACGGATTATCCGTAGGGGCGGCATACATGCCGCCCGCGCACCTTGCCTATACCACCAACCTAACCCACCGCCACCCTGTAGGGGCCGGGCATGCCCGGCCCGCAACCTATCCGATACCACAACTTGTGGCCAATGCACAGCAAATCCCCAACATGCACCTTGCCCAAAAATCCATCTCAAAATTTGTCAAAGAAACCGAAAAAAGGTGTTGACATCCGGGAGTGTGTATGATACTATAGTCAAGCTGTCCCGCGGCGGAAGCCGCGGCAAGCCCTTCCATCAACAGCTTGTGCGCGTTTTTTGAAGAAAACTTCTTCAAAAAACTTTCAGAAAACCTCTTGACAATAAAGCATTTCTGATATATAATATACAAGCTGTCACGGAGACGCGACAGCACAGCAGGACCTTGAAAATTGAACAAAACTGAAACTTGTGGAACCTTGATCGTGGGTTTGGAAACCCACGTTAATCAATTCCAAATTTACAAGTAATTCATACAGGACGCAAGCGATTGTGTCTGAGTGATTACAGCGATTTAACGCTTTTAAATGGCGATTAAATACCATTTATAAAGAGTTTGATCCTGGCTCAGGACGAACGCTGGCGGCGCGCCTAACACATGCAAGTCGAACGGAGCTTAAAGAGCTTGCTTTTTAAGCTTAGTGGCGAACGGGTGAGTAACGCGTGAGTAACCTGCCCTGGAGTGGGGGACAACAGTTGGAAACGACTGCTAATACCGCATAAGCCCACGGCCCGGCATCGGGCTGCGGGAAAAGGATTTATTCGCTTCAGGATGGACTCGCGTCCAATTAGCTAGTTGGTGAGGTAACGGCCCACCAAGGCGACGATTGGTAGCCGGACTGAGAGGTTGAACGGCCACATTGGGACTGAGACACGGCCCAGACTCCTACGGGAGGCAGCAGTGGGGGATATTGCACAATGGGGGAAACCCTGATGCAGCGACGCCGCGTGGAGGAAGAAGGTTTTCGGATTGTAAACTCCTGTCGTTAGGGACGATAATGACGGTACCTAACAAGAAAGCACCGGCTAACTACGTGCCAGCAGCCGCGGTAAAACGTAGGGTGCAAGCGTTGTCCGGAATTACTGGGTGTAAAGGGAGCGCAGGCGGACCGGCAAGTTGGAAGTGAAAACTATGGGCTCAACCCATAAATTGCTTTCAAAACTGCTGGCCTTGAGTAGTGCAGAGGTAGGTGGAATTCCCGGTGTAGCGGTGGAATGCGTAGATATCGGGAGGAACACCAGTGGCGAAGGCGACCTACTGGGCACCAACTGACGCTGAGGCTCGAAAGCATGGGTAGCAAACAGGATTAGATACCCTGGTAGTCCATGCCGTAAACGATGATTACTAGGTGTTGGAGGATTGACCCCTTCAGTGCCGCAGTTAACACAATAAGTAATCCACCTGGGGAGTACGACCGCAAGGTTGAAACTCAAAGGAATTGACGGGGGCCCGCACAAGCAGTGGAGTATGTGGTTTAATTCGAAGCAACGCGAAGAACCTTACCAGGTCTTGACATCCGACTAACGAAGTAGAGATACATTAGGTGCCCTTCGGGGAAAGTCGAGACAGGTGGTGCATGGTTGTCGTCAGCTCGTGTCGTGAGATGTTGGGTTAAGTCCCGCAACGAGCGCAACCCTTATTGCCAGTTACTACGCAAGAGGACTCTGGCGAGACTGCCGTTGACAAAACGGAGGAAGGTGGGGATGACGTCAAATCATCATGCCCTTTATGACCTGGGCTACACACGTACTACAATGGCGTTTAACAAAGAGAAGCAAGACCGCGAGGTGGAGCAAAACTCAAAAACAACGTCTCAGTTCAGATTGCAGGCTGCAACTCGCCTGCATGAAGTCGGAATTGCTAGTAATCGCGGATCAGCATGCCGCGGTGAATACGTTCCCGGGCCTTGTACACACCGCCCGTCACACCATGAGAGTCGGGAACACCCGAAGTCCGTAGCCTAACCGTAAGGAGGGCGCGGCCGAAGGTGGGTTCGATAATTGGGGTGAAGTCGTAACAAGGTAGCCGTATCGGAAGGTGCGGCTGGATCACCTCCTTTCTAGGGAGTCAGACAGTGTGATTTAGCTGGTCTAAATGACATTGGACAGGAAAGCAAGTTTCAGTATTGTTCAATTTTGAGGGTCTTGCTTTTGGCCTCAAAAGGCCAAAAGTCGGCGGAGCGATGAGCGAGCCGATAGCCTTGTTTAGAGGGAGCCGAACAGGCGACCATGAATAAAGGCTGCAGATAACCTCAAAGCATAAGGGACAGCGAAACCCGAAACGCAAATAGCGCGGGGGTATAGCTCAGTTGGGAGAGCACCTGCTTTGCAAGCAGGGGGTCAAGG
>ERZ507062.676-NODE-676-length-11040-cov-3.61375_pt1 | contig 11040 bp, 6 predicted proteins | sample MGYA00513786_ERZ507062 | MGnify/ENA metagenome assembly ERZ507062 | reverse complement strand
GTTCTGGTCATCAACGCAGGCAGCTCTTCCCTGAAGTATCAGCTGCTGGACCCCGATACCAAAGACGTTCTGGCTAAGGGCCTGTGCGAGCGCATCGGCATCGACGGCCACATCAAGCACACCCCCACCGGCGGTGATGTGTACGACGCAGACCGTTACATGCCCGACCACGAGGCCGCCATCAAGCTGGTCATGGAGGTCCTGACCCACAACTACTACGGTGTCATCAAAGATATGTCCGAGATCGACGCCGTGGGCCACCGTGTCGTTCACGGCGGCGAGGAGTTCACCCACTCCGTCATCATCGACAGCGCTGTCATGAAGGGCATCCGCGAGTGTATCCCCCTGGCCCCCCTGCACAACCCCGCCAACATCACCGGCATCGAGGCCTGCAAGGAAGTCATGCCCAACACCCCCATGGTCGCCGTGTTCGACACCGCGTTCCACCAGACCATGCCCCCCAAGGCTTACATCTACGCAGTGCCTTATCGTTGGTACACCGAGAATAAGGTCCGCCGCTATGGCTTCCACGGCACCTCCCACCAGTATGTTTCTCAGCGTGCCGCTGAGATGCTGGGCCGCCCCATCGAGGAGCTGCGCATCGCCACCTGCCACCTGGGCAACGGCGCTTCCACCTGCTCCGTGAAGTTCGGTAAGTCCATCGACACCTCCATGGGCTTCACCCCCCAGGACGGCCTGCCCATGGGCACCCGTGCCGGCGCCATCGACGCTGCCATCACCGAGTACATCGTCGACCAGCGCGGCTACTCCGGCAAGCGCGTCGAGAGCGCCCTGAACAAGGAGTCCGGCATGCTGGGTATCTCCGGCGTCTCCTCCGACTTCCGTGACCTGGAGGCCGCTGCTGCCGAGGGCAACGAGCGTGCTCAGCTGGCCATCGACGTCTTCTGCTACAAGGTCACCAAGCGCATCGGCTCCTGCGCCGCTGCTATGGGCGGCCTGGACGCTGTCGTCTTCACCGCCGGTGTCGGCGAGAACTCCGCTTCCCTGCGTGCCAAGATCATGGAGGGTCTGGAGTTCCTGGGCCTGAAGCTGGATCCTGAGAAGAACAACGTCCGCGGCAAGGAAACCATCATCTCCACCGATGACTCCCCCAACAAGATCCTGCTCATCCCCACCAACGAGGAGCTGGTCATCGCTCTGGATACCGCTCGCCTGGTCAGAGAGTACGAGAACGCCGCCGCCGCTTCCGACGACGAGCAGTAATTTCCTCGCTCTAAAACTTTACAGCACCAAAAAACTGGGTCCCACCAAGGGACCCAGTTTTTTTGATCGAGATTGCGCTCATCACCCAAAGTCGTAGGGGCCGCAGACCCCTGCGGCCCGCAGGTCAGGCATCACGCCGCCCAACTTTCGCCAACAACAATTCCAGGCCTTCCAGCCCCTTGTTCAGCAGCCAGATCACCGACGGGATGAGCAGCACGAACACCGTCAGGATCAAGAGGCTCCCAAAGGACAGCGGCGACAGGGAGAACACGCCGGGAATGACCAACACAATAAACACCAGACCGGCGATCAGCCCGCCCATCATGCCCAGATGCAGCCGGTTCACGGGCTTTGCGACCTTCCAGACCATGAAGAAGCCCACGATGGTCACCAGCAGCGCCGTGACCGTCGAGATCTCCGCGTTGGAAATGGCAAAGGCCTTTTGGAACAGCAGCACGAAGATGATGATGAAGAGATCCGTCAGCGCCGCAGGCAAGGCCCGTAAAATGGCGTTCTGCAAGAACTTTCCGCTCACCAAGCTCTCGTTGGGCTCCAGCGCCAGGATCAGCGAGGGGATGCCGATGGAGATGAGACTCATCAGCGTCAGCTGCGAGGGCGTGAGAGGATAGGAAAACGCTGCCGTGATCGAGATGATGGCCAGGATCAGGGAAAAGATGTTTTTCACCAGATACAGGGACGCGGCCCGCTCGATGTTGTTGATGACCCGCCGCCCCTCGGCCACCACAGACGGCATGGAGGCAAAGTCCGAGTTCATCAGCACGAGGTCCGAAATTTGCGCCGCGACCTCACTGCCGGAGGCCATGGCGACGCTGCAATCGGCCTCTTTCAACGCCAGGACGTCGTTCACGCCGTCGCCGGTCATGGCGACGGTGTGTTTGTTTTCCTGGAGGGCCTGGACCAGCAGCTTTTTCTGGTTGGGCTTCACCCGACCAAAGACGTTGTATTCTTCACAGGCGTTCTGAATGTCCTCATAGGATTCCAGGGTGGAGGCGTCCACATATTTGTCCGCCCCTTGGATGCCCGCTTCGTTCGCGGCGGCGGCGACGGTGACGGGGTTGTCCCCGGAGATGACCTTGACCGTCACGCCCTGGTCGTGGAAGTAGGCAAAGGTCTCCTTCGCCGTCTCTCGGACGGGGTTTTTCAGGCGCACAAAGGCCAGCGGGCGGGCGTCGGCGATGCCGCGCCCTTCTGGACCAGGCAGGCAGGCGGCGAAGAGCAGGACGCGGCTGCCGTCGGCCATGGCCTCTTCGGCCAGGGAGCGGTAGGGGACGTAACCGGAGGCCCCCAAAATAAACTCCGGGGCACCCAGGACGTAGCAGTCCTCCCGGCTGTACGCCACGGCGCTGTATTTCGTCTCCGATGAAAAGCCCAGGACCTGGACGGCCTTGCGATGGTCCTCCCGTTGGAGGGCCGTTTGCAGGGCCTGCATGGTCTCGTTGTCCGGGGCCATGTTGGAGACGAAGTCGGACAGGTGTGCTTCGATCTCGGTCTCTTCCAGCTCCGTGGTCAGAGGGAGCAGGCCGCAGTAGGCCATCTCCGGCTGGGTGATGGTGCCGGTCTTGTCCACACACAGGACGTCCACGCGGGCCAGGGTCTCCGTGCATTTTAAGTCCTGTACCAGCGTTCCCTTCGTCGCCAGGCGCAGGACGCTGGCGGCCAGAGCCAGGCTGACCATCAGGTACAGTCCCTCCGGGATCATGCCGATGACGGCGGCGGCGGTGGTCTCCACGCCCTCCCGGACAGACAGGCCCAACAGGGAGGTCTGCCGGTAATACAAGGCCCCGCCGATGGGGACGATCAGGAGGCCGATGGCCAGGAGCAGGCGGTTCAGGGAGCGCATCATGCCCGGCAAGTGACTCTTTTTTGACTTTTTGGCCTCGTTGGTGAGCTGGGAGGCGTAGGACTCCGCCCCCACATGGGTCAGGACAGCCTGACAGCGGCCGGAGACCACGAAGCTGCCGGAGAGCAGTGTACTTCCCGGCCCTTTGGTGATCTCGTCCGATTCCCCGGTGATGAGGGATTCATTGACCTGGACAGAGCCGGAGACCACTTGGGCGTCGGCGGAAATTTGGTTGCCTGCGGCCAGGAGGATGCGGTCGTCCTGCACGAGCTGGGCCGTTGGGATGGTCTGTTCTCTCCCGTCCCGTATGACGGTCGCCTTGGGGGCGGAGAGGAGCGACAGCTCGTCCAGCTTCTTTTTGGAGTGAAGCTCCTGGATGATGCCGATGGCGGTGTTGGCCCCTACGACCAGCAGGAAGACCAATTCCTCAAAGGAGCCCACGGCGATGAGAAACCCGGCGATCACATAAAAGATGAGGTTAAAAAAGGAAAAGAGATTTTCCAAAACGATGCGCCGAACGGACTTGGTGGGGGAGTCCGGCGGGGTGTTGACCTGACCGGCCTGGACCCGCTGGCGGACTTGGGCGCTGGTCAGTCCTTGTGGGGACGGACCGCCCGGCGGTTGTGATGACGGCATACGCTGCCTCCAATCTCCGAAAAAATTTGCAAAAAAACCGGAGGCCCGGGGGATGTACCCCACGCGGGCCTCCGGTTTTCATACCAGAGTTAGTATACTATTTCTCCGACGGAATAACAACGTACAAATTGTAAACAATTGTCAGGCCATGCCACCCTGCGGGGAATTACTTCTCGGCAGCTGCCTGCTGGCCGCAGGTGCCGCAGTGGTGGGAGCAGCTCCAGAGCTTGTCGGCGGTGGGGGCCCAGTTCTTGGCGTAGTCGTCGCACTTGGCGCACAGATCGTCTACGCTCTCCAGGGCGGTCACATCGCTGGGATGGGCGCTGGACTTGTGGACGATCTCCCGCAGCTTTTCGGGGTTCTCCAGCATGGGACAGGGGCGCAGCATGTTGTCGTTGAAGGGCTGGCCGTCGTGATAGGCGCGGAAGAGGGGGGAGCACAGGGCTTCCAGCAGGGTCTTCTGGCGGATGTTGGAGTCAGAGTAGTGGATGAAGACGCAGGGGTCACAGTCGCCGTTGGCGTTGATGTGCAGGTAGCGGCGACCGCCGGCGATACATCCGCCGACGTACTCACCGTCGTTCTGGAAGTCCAGCATGAAGATGGGCTTCTTGCCGCGCAGCTCACGGATCTGGTGGTACATATACTCTCTCTGCTCGGGGGAGGGCAGCAGCTCAGGCACAGCGTCCTTGCCGACGGGCATGTAGTGGAAGTACCAGACGAAGTAAGCGCCCCACTCGACCAGCTGGTCGATGTAAGCCTCGGTGCTCACGTCCTTGATGTTGGCGCTGGTGTAGCAGGTGGAGATGCCGAAGGGCAGGCGGTGGCTCTTGAGCAGGTTCATGGAGTGGACGACCTTCTGATAGGTGCCGTTGCCGCGGCGGGAGTCGGTGGCCTCCTCGAAGCCCTCGACGCTGATGACGGGCACGAAGTTCTTCACGCGCAGCATGTCCTGGCAGAACTGCTCGTCGATGAGGGTGGAGTTGGTGAAGCACATGAAGATGGCGTCGTTGTGCTTCTCGCAGAGCTTAATGAGGTCGTGCTTGCGGACCAGGGGCTCGCCGCCGGTGTAGATATAGAAATAGGTGCCCATTTCCTTGCCCTGCTGGATGATGCTGTCGATCTCGTCGAAGGACAGGTTCAGCTTGTTGCCGTACTCAGCAGCCCAGCAGCCCTTGCAGTGCAGGTTGCAGGCGGAGGTGGGGTCGAGCAGGATGGCCCAGGGCACGTTGCAGTTGTACTTGTTGCGGTACTCGTCCTGCTTCTTCCAGCCGGTGATGCTGGCGTTGAGGAAGAAGTTGGACAGCAGGGTCTCGGTGAAGCCCAGGTCCATCTCGGTCATCATACGGACGACCAGACCGTGGGCGGTGGAGTCCTCGTTGTTGATGGCGTCGCGGATCGCCTGGCGCTGGCGGGGGAAAGACTGGGGGCCGCTGCCGGCGAACTTATCGACCATGTCCATGACGTGGGTCAGGTTCTTGATGGGGTCCTTCTCGATGTAATTGAAGGCCTGGTTCAGTGCAAATTTCTTGATGCTGTTGCCTAACATAATAAAAGTTCCTCCCTTAGGTGCGATATCAAGAAGGCAAAGCTCCGAATGGAACATGCCATAGTCTACAGACGAAAAAAACCGTCACCGCACATCATAACGCAACACCTTTCTTTTTGCAAGGGGTAACCCGCACAAAAGCAGGCAAAATACCTGAAAAACCAGGCTATTCTATGGTGTCTAGTGGTCCAGTTTTATCCAACGCTCATTATAGTGGTTTGTTTCTTATTTTGCAAGCATTTTTTTCAAAAGTTTTTATAAAAGGGTTATAAAATGAACTAAAGCCCCACATTCTGCCAAATCTTGAAAAGGAGAAGCACCTGTGATACGATACGGCGGAGAGGAGGAACGACGATGTTTCTAGGATTTTCAGAAAAAACACAGGATTTTCTTTGGGGCGTTCGGCTCAACAACGAGCGTCCTTGGTTCGAGGCCCACAAGCAGGACTACCTCGATCACGTCCAGACCCCCCTACGGGCGCTGGGGGAAGAGGTCTATGAAAAATTCACTGCCGCCCACGAAGAACTGCCCCTGATGCTGCGCATCAGCCGCATCTATCGGGATGCGCGGCGGCTGTATGGCCGGGGACCCTATAAATCCAACCTCTGGTTCACCCTGCGCATGGCGGGGGAGGACTGGACGCACATGCCGGTGTTCTGGTTTGAGATCTATCCCAAAGGCTATGCCTACGGCCTGGGGGCTTATGACGCCAAGCCGGCGCAGATGGCGAAATTCCGTCAGGCGGTAGACACGGACCCCAAGCCCATGCTGAAGCTGGCCCGCGCCTTTGCCAGGCAGGACCGCTTCGCGCTTCAGGCGGAGGAATACAAGCGCCCCAAGGGCAACCCCCAGCCGCCCCTGGACCAGTGGTACAACCGGAAAAATTTAGATATCACCTGTTCCCGCCCGGTGGAGCCGCTGCTTTACAGCCCGGAGCTGGTAGACGTGCTGGTGGAGGGCTACGAGAGCCTGATGCCCTATTACCGCTATTTTTCCAAGATCTTTCGCCAGGGGGATTGAGGCGGTGTTTTGACGTGTGCTCCTAGAGTGCCCCGCCGGGGGCGTCCTATGCAGGATACCTTATAATATATAATCAAACGTCCGCTGCTCATGCACAGGCAGCGGACGTTTTGGTTGAGAATGGGATCAGGCCGAGGTGGTCTGGGGCGGGGTGCCGGCCTTGTCGTAGTCGGCCCCTAAGATGGTGTGGCAGCCGTTCAGAGCATATTCCAGCTTGCTGTACACCGCGTCGGTGGCTACGGAGGTGTCGCCGCTGTCGTGGGCGGCCATGAGGGCGTTCACATCCAGGATGAGATACTGGTCCTGGACCCCGGTCCCGCGGTTGAGGACCAGCATGGGGACATAGCTCACGTCGGTGACGGTGGTCTCCTGGGTCTGGCCGTTCTTGGTCAGCTCCAGGCGGAGAATGGCGGTGGTGTCGGTGTAGTTGACGTTCACCGTCGCGGGGCTTTGGTTGGAGACGAAGTTGCCCAGAGAGTAGGCCACGAAGCCCGTCCGGGTGGAGCCGTCGTCCAGGGTGACGGTCCGGGTGCCCATGGGCTGGGGGACGTGGGAGTGGCTGCCCAGGATCACATCGGCCCCGTGGGAGATGAGGAAATCCGCCACCTGCTCCTGATAGGCGTTCTGGGTGGTCTGGTACTCGATGCCCCAGTGGATCATCACAGCGATGAGGTCGGGGTTCAGGCTCTCGGCGTAGGCCAGCTCGGAGGAGAGCTTCTCCTGGTCCAGGGTGACGCAGTCGCCGGTGTAGTCTACGTTGAAGCGGTTCAGGGAGAAGTCTTTGTCGGCGGCGACGGGGATGCCGTTGGTGCCGTAGGTATAGCCCAGGAAGGCCACGGAGATGCCGCCCACGTCGGCCACGACCACGCCGTGGTTTTCGTCAAACTCCGCCTGGGTGCGGTAGGTGCCGACGTGCTTTAATTCGGCCTGGTCCAGCACGTCCAGGGTCCGGGACAGGCCGTTGTAGCCCTTGTCCATGCAGTGGTTGTTGGCGGTGGTCACGAGGTCAAAGCCGATGCTTTTCAGGTTGTAGGCCAGAGCGTCCGGGGCGCAGAACTGGGGGTAGCCGGAGTAAGGCGGACCGTTCAGCGTGGTCTCCAGGTTGCCGACGGTATAGTCTGCGCTCTCCGTCCAGGCTTTCGCGTACTGGAAGCAGGGGAGGTAGCTGTAGGTGTCGGTGGCGGCGTCATAGGCGTCGTTGGTCTGGGGCAGGTGGCTCATGATGTCGCCGCAGACGGCCAGGGTCGCGGTGATGTCCTGCTGGGCCTGGGACTGGGTGTCCCCGTCGGCGGTCTGGCTCTGGCCGGGGCTACCGCCGCCGGCGTTTTCATGGCGCAGGCCCAGGAAAATCAGGCCGACGCACAGGAGGACCATGACCAGGGCGGCCACGATCAAGGTTCGGTTCTTCATGGTGGGAAAGGCTCCTCTCAGTTGTTCAGGGGGGTCAAAGGGCGTACAGGGCGGCGGCAGCCGCGCCGACGGCGGGGGTGTTCTCTCCTTGCCAGAGGGTCAGGTGCAGGCCGCGCTGCGCCAATTCAGTTTGTACTCTGGTTTGGAAGGCCTGCATCAGGGGGGGACAGGAAAATGCTTCGCCGTGGAGGGCAACGCAAACGGGGGCCTCCGGGTCTTGCCCTGCCCCGATGAATTGCAGCACGGTTGCCAGGGCGGCGCAGGCCAGGCGGGCGGCCCGATCCAAGACGGCATCCGCCACGGCCAGGGCCACGGTGCGGTCCTCCCCCTCCCGGAAATAGTGGGCCAGGGTGCCGCCGTTTTGCGGATCGGCCAAAAATTCAGTCATGGTCGCCAGGTCTAAGCGGCGCATGGACAGAATGTCCCGGCTGCCGCCAAAGGTGAGCAGCTTGCGCTCGGAGGCTTTGATCATGGTCAGGCGGTAGACGTCGCCCAGGTGCTCCGTGGAGAGCATTTTCAGCAGCAGGTCCTGCCCCGGCGCGTAGCTGTCCCGGTCCTGGATCAGGTCCACCAGGCTGAAGGGGACGCACTGGGCGTGGCCGAAGTCGCAGGCAAAGGGGGTCAAGGCCGGGGGCGTGCCCGCCTGGCGGACCACGATGCTGCCGGGGGCGGTGAAGCCCAGGTCAAAGACGCTGCCCCAGGTCAGGCTCACATAGCGTTTCTGGCCGGGATGCAAGGCCCCGGAGGCCAGCTGGACGGCGGCGGGCAGGCTCACCAGCGTCATGGGCGGGGGCGTCACGTTCCGGCTCTTCCATTCTTCCGCCAGGGCGGCCAGGACGGGCGTTTGGGCAAAGTCGCTCACCGTCATGGTGCCGGGGAAGGAACGGATGGCGCCGTCCCCCTGCCAGTCGTAGTTGATGGGGAAGGGGAGACAGAGGGCCAGGGCCTTGGCCCGGTCCAGCAGGGGCTGGGCCAGCTCGGCCACGGCGAAGAGAAGGTCGGCCAAGGGCGCGGGGTACTCCCGGCCGGGGACGGGAAAGCGGTCTGCATCGGTGACCTCCGCCCGGCCACCGGAAAAGGTGACTAAGCTTACGCGCACTTCCCGGTCGTCGATCTCGGCCACGGCGACGGGGGCGCCCTCGTGGAGCGTGCCGAAGGGCTTCAAAAACGTGGGCAGGACCGGGATGGACGAGACGCCGCCGTAGAGGGCCACGCGCATCTGGGCCAGGAACATCTGGGAAAGGGTCGTCTGATCTAAGCGATCCGGCGTCATGCTGTTGGCTTGGAGAAGGGCGTCAAGTCGTTGCTGGGTCAGTTCATTCATGGAAAAAGCCTCCTCAGGCCAGGTGCGGCGCGGGCCGCACTGGGGAATCTATGGCTTATTATAGCAGATTTTTGGAAAAGATAAAGCCTGAGGACGAAAAATGGGCACAAAAAAGGAGACCGGCCGAAGCCGGTCTCCTGAACGTGATCCTTGGAAAGGATTACTTGTACATAGCCTTGTGATACAGAGCCTCCACGTCCTTGACGGTGGTGATTCTGGGGTTGACGGTGACGTTGCCGCTCTTCATTGCGTCGATGGCCATCTGGGGGATCTTGTCCTCCTGGACGCCCACGTCAGCCAGGCAAGCGGGGATGCCCAGGTCAGCATTCAGCTGATGCAGAGCGTCGCACAGCATGCCGGGGACGAAGTCCTCGCCAGCATCCTTGCCGGTGATGTACTGATAGATGTTGGCATAGCGCTCGTCAGCAGCCAGAGCGTTGAACTCGAAGATGGTGGGCATCAGGACAGCGTTGGCCACGCCGTGAGCGACATGATAGAAGGCGGACACGGGGTGAGACATAGCGTGGATGTCGCCCAGACGGTTGTTGGCGAAAGCGATACCAGCGAAGGTGGAACCCAGCATCATAGCGCAGGCAGCGTCAACGTCATTGCGGCGAGCGACGAACTTGCGGATGTTGCCGCCGATCAGCTCCATTGCCTTCTCGGCCATAGCCATGGAGAAGGGGTTAGCGTCGGTGTTGATGTAGGACTCCATAGCGTGGATCAGAGCGTCGACGCCGCAGGCAGCAGCTACGGAAGCGGGAGCGGTCATGATCAGCTCGGGATCCAGCACAGCGTAGGTGGGGGAGATCTCAGGGCCGAGGACGGACAGCTTGTAGTTACGAGCTTCGTCGGTGATAACGGCAGCGACGGTGACCTCAGAACCGGTACCAGCGGTGGTGGGGACAGCGATCAGGGTGTCGATGGGGCCGGGAACCTTGCCGACGCCTTCGTAGTCGCCGATGGTGCCGCCGAACTTAGCGACAACGCCGACAGCCTTAGCCACGTCCATGGGGGAGCCGCCGCCCAGAGCGATCAGAGCGGTGCAGCCAGCTTCCTTATACTTGGCAGCGCACTCGTCCACGATGGTGGTGGTGGGGTTGGGCAGAACGTCCAGGTACTCAGCGTACTTCAGGTCAGCGTCCTTGATGATCTTGCGGACCTTCTCAACAACACCGATAGCCTCCAGGCCACGGTCGGAAATCAGCATGACGTTGTCAGAGCCAGCAGCCTTCAGGAAGTCGGGCAGCTTCTTCAGAGCGCCCACACCGAACTGACAGTTCTGAGGGATGATGAAACCAAAATCTTTAATCATAGGGAGTCGCATCCTTTCCAAAAACTCAAAGATGTTTTGTTATGCGGATTTACCACATCCGGTGGCCTTTCCGCCTACGGCTTTAGTATAGCATTGATAAACGAAACTGGCAAGTTGTTCCCAGGAGAAAATATCCAACAAGAATTTCCCTCCGTTTTTGGGCATATTGTATACCTTGTCAAAAAGAAATTTGCCGCAGCTTGGCAAAAGCGTGCGCGTCCCGTCGAAATGCAACAAAGCGGGAGGGCAGACAGACAAGAATCACAAAAATACCCTCTTTTTGAGCAAGAGAACTTGCAAAACGAACAGGCCCCCGCTTTCGGAGCGCCTGCCCAAGAAAGTATTTTCTTTGGAAAATGAATGGAAAAATTGCAGAAACGATCCAAGGGAAAAAAGAGAAAAAAGGTGCCCCGCTCTGGCCGTGGGGACCCAATTAAAACCTGCACGAGATGGCAGGTGGGTCGCCTCCGCGATGCTTCACGCTCCCTTCTTCCAACCCGAAGGCCGGGAGGTCTGCGATCCACACCACGAGACCAGCGTCCCGTTTGAAAAATGTGGGTTTAAAAGTGTCCATTTCCACGCACCGAGCAGGGCGAACCTTGTTCCGTGTTGTTGCGGTCTTATTAAGATGTTATGCAGGGGCCTTGGTTATTCTTCCTCGTCCTCGGAAAAAAGTTCCTTCATGAACTCGTTGTAGACTGCGT
>ERZ507062.667-NODE-667-length-11199-cov-4.90291_pt1 | contig 11199 bp, 10 predicted proteins | sample MGYA00513786_ERZ507062 | MGnify/ENA metagenome assembly ERZ507062 | reverse complement strand
TGCTCTTCCGATCTAACCCCTCGGCGGGGTTCTGGGTGACAGCCTTGCGGCTTGTCAGGTCATCAGACCATCGAGTTGAAGAACTCGATCTCCTTGGAGTCAGCAGTCAGGGTGACGATGGCCTTCTTGCTCTTGGCAGTGTAGCCGGCGTGCATGCCCTGACGGCGGTAACGACCGCGCACGGAGATGGTGTTGACCTTGGCGACCTTCACGCCGAACAGCTCTTCAACAGCGTTGGCGATGTCGATCTTGGTGGCGTCGGTAGCGACCTTGAAGGTGTACTTCTTGTCAGCGATGCCAGCCATGGAGTTCTCGGTGATGACGGGGGCGAGAACGATGTCCTGTGCGAATTTCATCACGCATATACCTCCTCAAGTTTCTTGGCAGCGTCAACGCTCAGGATCAGCTTGTCAGCGTTGACAACATCGTAGGTGTTGATGCCGGTAGCGGCGGTCTTGACACCGGGGATGTTGGCGGCGCTCTTGACGAACTTGGCGTCCAGAGTGTCATTGACGATCAGGTTCTTCTTGCCTGCGCCGACAGCGGCCAGGAAAGCAACGACGGTCTTGGTCTTGTACTCGTCAGCGGCGATCTTGTCAACCAGGATCATATTGCCGTTGGCAGCCTTGTCAGACAGGGCGCTGAGCAGAGCCAGACGCTTGACCTTCTTGTTGATGGTGTAGTAGTAGCTGCGGGGCTTGGGGCCCAGAGCAACACCGCCGTGCGTCCACTGGGGAGCGCGGATGGAGCCCTGACGAGCGTGGCCGGTGCCCTTCTGGCGCCAAGGCTTCTTGCCGCCGCCGCGGACTTCCTTACGGATCTTGGTGTTCTGGGTGCCCTGGCGCTGGTTGGCCAGGAAGTTGACGACTGCCTCGTGGACAGCCTTCTCGTTCGGGGTGATCCCGAACACGGCGTCGGAAAGCTCAACGGTGGAAACCTTCTTGCCGTTCATATCGACGACATCAAACTGTGCCATTGTGTTTTCCTCCTTTACGCTTTCACGCTGTCGTGGATGGTCACGACCGAGCCCTTCGGGCCGGGGATCGCACCCTTGATCGCGATCAGATTGTTCTCAGCATCGACTTTAACGATGCTCAGGTTCTGAACGGTCACGCGGACCGCACCCATGTGGCCGGGCAGACGCTTGCCCTTGAACACGCGGGACGGGCTGGAAGTGGAGCCGTTAGAACCGGCATGACGTGCAACAGGGCCGGTGCCGTGGCTCTCACGCAGGCGGTGCTGGCCAAAGCGCTTGATAACGCCCTGATAGCCCTTGCCCTTGCTGGTGCCGACAACGTCAACCTTGTCGCCCTCTGCGAAGACATCAGCCTTGAGGATGTCGCCGACGTTGACGGCAGCGATGTCATCAAAACGGAACTCGCGCAGGGTGCGCTTGGGAGCGACGTCAGCCTTGTCGAAGTGACCCTTGGCGGCCTTGTTGACCTTCTTGGCGCTCACTTCGCCGTAGCCCATCTGAACAGCCTGATAGCCGTCAGACTCAACGGTCTTCTTCTGCACGACGGTGCAGGGGCCGGCCTCGATGATGGTGACCGGAACGACCTTGCCGTTGGCGTCGAACAGCTGGGTCATGCCCAGCTTCTTGCCGATGATACCTTTTTGCATTGTGTTTGTCCTCCTGTAAAGGTTATTGGTTGGTGGTTTCCCATCAACATGACCTCTCCGCTGTTTGCATTGCAGCGAGATGGTGCTTTACCGTGTTTTCATTACACGCCGACCGTTCACGGATCACGGCCGCGCGTATCGGCCATTATAATGTAGAAACTCGATTACAGCTTGATCTCGATGTCAACGCCGGCGGGGAGCTGCAGGCTCATGAGAGCCTCGACCGTCTTGTTGGACGGCTTCAGAATGTCGATCAGACGCTTGTGCGTACGGGTCTCGAACTGCTCACGGCTGTCCTTGTACTTGTGGACAGCGCGCAGGATCGTGACGACCTCCTTGTCGGTGGGCAGAGGGATCGGGCCGGAAACGCGAGCGCCAGTGCGCTTAGCGGTCTCCACGATCTTCTGTGCCGCAGCATCGATCAGGGATGCATCGTAGCTCTTCAGACGGATTCTGATTTTTTCTTTGACTGCCATTGCATTCGCCTCCTATAAAATTTTGCGCCTTAGGCGAGCCGATAAATTACACACGTTTCCGGGTGTTCAACCTTTTCGCATGACAAAATCCGGTGAACCGTTTTACACAGTTCTCCCGGAAAGAATCATTACAAAGTAAGGTGAACATTGGTCCGCACCGCAGAATGCAGTGGCGTACATATCCCTTTGTTTCCGTAATTCTTTCGCCCGGTTCTAAGATCGGACATACTCCGCGGAAAAACCCGCCAGCCTCTCAGCTATATGGCGGCAACCTCCCGCATCAACGCATATCGCGGCTTGCGCAGCTTGTTTTATCTGCACAAGCCTTCCGCAGCCAAGAAAGATTATAGCACACGTTTCCCGGCGTTGCAAGTGTTTTTTGGCATTTTTATAAAATTTTTTTGAGAAATTTTTACGTTATGCCGAAACTAGCGTTTGCTGAGAGGGTTTTCAACAGAGTGCATGGTTTTTGGGGAAAGTTTGTTGGATTTGTAGGCAAATTGTAAGGGAATTGTTACTGTTCTGTACGAGCCGCACATCTGCGGCCCGCAGATGTACGGCAGACGGCCCCTACAGGCATTTAGTTCGGCAGCTCCAGCGCGTCCACCCGCCAGCCGCCCTCGGTGGGGATGAGGCGGACAGGGCTCAGCGTGACTGTATCAGGCACAACAGGGTCATCCCCCGCCCAGCCTGCGAAGTCCTCGCTCTCACAAGTCAGCACGACTTGATAAAACGTAAGACTTCCGTCAGGCTGTAATTCAGGCTCGGTAAAGACATGCCCGCAGTAAGCAATATTACTGCCGCGGTCACCATCGATCGTCAGGATTGTGTCACTCTCGCCTTCCGCAAAAGGCGCGGGATCCATGCTCAGCATATCATCGATCCAAGCATCGGAATAGACCGTGTGCAGAAAGCTGCTGAACTCCGAGAACTTTGTGTAGAACGCGCCGTCCGCCGCGCGATAGTTGAAAAATCCGACCGGCTCGTCCAGTTTCTCATAGGGCACAAAGCCCGCGTGCATCCCCCACCAGTGATATTGGAAGTAATACGCCGAAGCCAGCGCGGCCCGGGCCTGCTTGTCCAGCGAAGCAGGAACATCGCTGACTTCTGTGCGGTCGTAGTAGCCTTCCACCCACGGTGCATTGACTGTGACCGTCACCACATTGTTCATGGGCAGGGTGTAGGGGTCGGCCTGTACTTTCAGGCCCCAGTAGCGTCCGCCGTTGCGGCTATAGTTATCCTGCCAGTCCGGATTCAGCTCTTTTAAGTTTTCCACCGTGGTGTGGAAAATCTCTGCTGCTTCTTCCAGCGTCTGTGCATTATAGCGGAGCGTCACGCCGTCCGTGGGCCAGGCGGCCCTTTCGCCCCGCTGCGGCTGTGGCTTATGCGGTGCGCTGAACGTGTAGTCCGGCATCGTGCAGTCTGCACTGCCCCGCCAATCGTCAAACGACACCTCATCATACACCGCCATCGTCGGCGCGGGCGTCGGGGACGGGGTAGCCGTCGGCTCAAGCGTTGGCTCTGCCGTGGGCGCGGGCGTTTCTGTCGGCACGGGGGTTGCCGACACGCTGCCTGCCGGGGCGGCAGAGCAGGCGGTGAGAAGGGCAAGGGATACAAGAATTGCAGCACATTTTTTCATAACACACCTCATCGAAAGATGCCCTGTACGAGCCGCACATCTGCGGCCCGCAGCTGTACGGCAGACGACTGCTTACGGGAAAGCCGAGGGCCGGGCATGCCCGGCCCCTACCGTGCGCTGATGGAATATTCACTTCCGTTTCAGCTGCTCCTCCAGCCCGGCACGCGGGGTGATGTAGACGGTGGTGTAGACCTCATACAGGACCATGCCGGGCTTGGCGCCGTTGGCTTTCCAGATGTTCTTCACCTCGGTGGTATCGACCGGCACCTTTGCACCGCCGTTCTGGCTGGAATGCAGCACGGCCAGCTCGGCAGCCTCCTGTCTGGTCGTGTCGGGGATGTCCTCTCCCCGGCTCATGACAACGCAGTGGCTGCCGGGAGCCTTTTGCACATGGAACCACAAATCCTTGCCGCGCGCGGTGTGCAGCGTCAGCTTATCATTCTGCAAATTGTTCCGGCCGACCAGAATCTCAAAGCCGTCGCTTGAGGTATACCGCAGGAAATCCGCCGGCTTCTGCTTGCGGTCGCGCTGCTTGTAGTATTTGAGATAGCCCTGACTTTTCAGCTCGGCGCGGATCTCGTTCAGTGCCATCTCGCCGGGCGCAGACTCGACCTCATACAGAACGGTGCGCAGGTATTCGATCTCGGCCTCGCCCTCGACCAGCAGCTTTTGCAGCATGGCGTGGGCGGTCTGCTTCTTTTTATAATCGCGGAAATACTTCTGCGCGTTCTCGATGCCGCCCAGACGCGGATCGAGTTTGATGGTCACATCCTCGCCGGTGTAATAGTTCTGCACGGTGACCTGACGGTCGCCCTTATGCAGCGCCCAGAGGTTCGCCTGCAGCAGCTCGCCGTACAGCCGCAGCGTATCGGCCTTGGCAGACTGGCTCAATTCCTCTTTGCGGGCCGCCTGCTTGCGGACAGCGCGGTCGTACATATTGTGGACAGCCTTGTACAGCTCGCGGCTCTTCTGGCGCAGGCGCTCGGCACGGTCCTTGGTGGCGTAGTAGTCCTCGAGCATTTCACTGTAGCTGGGGTACTGCGTCAAAATCGCTGCGCTGCCGTACTGCTGCGGCACAAAGAAGCTGAACTCCACCGGCTTGGGTGCGCCGTCCGGCTGGGGCAGCCGCACCGCCGTGGGGGTGCCGCCGCGGGCATGCTCCGCCTTCAGCTCGTCGATGGCCGCTGCCAGCCTTGCTTTTTCCTCGGCGGTCAGATCGCAGGCCAGCGCCGGGGTCTCTCCCAGCGCGCGGCAGGCAGCTTCCCGCACAACGACCGGGCCGACGCCGGCCACCGTCTTGCCGAGGGCCTGCGCAATGGGGAGTTCCTTCTCACAGGCGGCAGCCACGATGGCGGCAGCACTCGTCTCCAAAAAGTCCGGCCGTGCGGGCTTGGGCGGCAGCGTGTAGGCAAGGCCCGGCAGCAGCTGGCGGACCTCGCTGTCGTCAAAATCGACCCGCTTCAGGGCATCAATGATGCGGCCGTTCTGGACAAGCACCAGATTGGAGTACCGCCCCATCAGCTCGACCGCCAGCGTGTTGGTGACGAGGTCGCCCATCTCATTGGTGCAGCGGAAATCAAAATAGACGATGCGGTCCCCCGGCTCGCGCCGCAGCTCGACCAGACGGCCGCCTGTCAGGTGCTTGCGCAGCAGCATGCAGAAGCCCGGGGGCGTGAGCGGGTTTTCAAAGCTTTCCCGTGTCAGACAGACGCGGGCCGAGCCGCTGCGCGCCGACAGCAGCAGACGGTGGGTCTCGGTGCGGGTGCGCAGCGTGATAAGCACCTCATCCCGGGTCGGCTCGAAAATTTTATCAATTTTCGCATCCAGCAGGGTGTTTTTCAGTTCACCGGCGACCAGCGCCAGCGTTGCGGCATCTAAGGACATGGATGTTTCCTCTTTTATAAAAGTAAAAATGCGTTTATCGGGCCAAATAACAATACGGATCGGTATCGGCCTCAGCGTGGGCGACAGTCAGACCGGGGAACTGCCTGACGATGAGCGCGGCCATCACATCGGCAATGGCATGCTCGGTGCCCCAGTGACCTGCAACCACAAGGCCGATCCCCTTCTGTTTGGCCAGCAGCGCAATGTGATGCGCCGCCTCCCCGGTGACAAGGCAGTCCGCCCCGCGGTCGATGGCCTCCTGCAGGTAGCTGCCGCCCCCGCCGCTGACCTCGGCCAGACAGGTGACCGCCCGGGCGCCGTTGACATATTTGACACCGGTGTGCAGCGTGTCGGCGCAGAATTTTGCCAGTGCCTCCACAGTGGTGGGCATCGTGGTGCCGATGCGGCCGCAGCCCTCGGCAAAGCTTTCGCGCCCCTCGGCGGCAATACCCAGAATCTCACAGAGCGTATCATTGACGCCGCCCGGGGCCGCATCGAGATTGGTGTGCATGCAGATGGCGGAGATGCCGTTTTTCATCAGCAGCGCGGGCACATCATCGGCGGCCAGACTTTTGATGGGCTGGAAGATGACCGGATGGTGGCTGACAATAAGCTGGCAGTCATTTTCGACCGCCTCCCGCACGACCGCGGGGGTGATGTCCAGCGCGGTCAGCACACCGTCAACCGGCTTACCCGCATCGACCAGCAGGCCGACATTGTCCCAGCTGAGGGCCAGCTCCTGCGGAGCCGCCGCCTGCAGCAGACCTAAAATCTGCCGTACCGTTACTGACATGATAATTCCTCCAAAAAGTTTGTATGCGGGGCAACACCCTGCGGGCGCATATGGAATGCGCCCCTGCAAGTGGAGCCCGTAGGGGCGGATTCCATATCCGCCCGTGAATGTTCACCCTGCCGCCAGCCTGTCCAATTCCGCGATAAGCGCCCCCACCGCGTCCTTTTCTGCGCCGTCCGGCAGGCCGAGGCGGTACTTTTTCAGCTTGGCGTTCTGGCTTGCATAGTAATCCGCGCAGCCGGGCTGGCCCTGCGTCAGGCCGGTCAGGCAGTACAGCCCGTCCGGTTCAGAGGGCGCGCCGGTGTACTGCGCGTTCATGACTGCGTACCAGCGGCCCGCGGCCTGACAAAGCGTTTCCGCCCTGAGGGCAAAGCCGCGCCGGGCCAGCCAGCGCCGCAGGATGCTGTGCTTGGTGGCAGGCACCAGCACCAGATTGTACCGCCCGTCAAACACCCAAGGGGCTGCCTCCAGAATTTCTATGATGGTTTCGGCCCCCATACCGGCGATGATGATGTCCTCGGCCTCACCGGGGGTCAGGACCTGCAAGCCGCTGCCGAGCCGGAACTGCACCCGTTCCCCGTAAGGCGCGCAGGTCACGCGGGCCTTCTGCAGCGGGTCGGGGCGCAGGTCGCAAGCCAAAACAAGCGGGCAGCGACCGCTGCCCGCCAGTGCGGCGCTTAATTTGCCGTGATCGCAGCCGATGTCCGCCGCCACATGCCCCGGCCGTACAAAGTCGAAGGCAGCGGCAAGGCGGGCGTCCAGCCGCGGTGCATTACTGGTGTGCAAAGTAATCGTTCAGCTCTGCGACCAGCTCATCGGCGTCAACGCCGTGGACGGCACAGGCCTCCTCGACAGTCTCACCGTGGGAGGCCATGCAGCCCAGGCAGTGCATACCGGTGGACAGGAAGATGGGCACGCAGCCCTGGGTGGGGTCATTGTTCAGGATCTCGGCAATGATGGTATTCTTCGTAACAGTCATAAGATGGTTCTCCTTATTCGGGTTTTGTTATCTTTTTATGATACCGGCTGCCAGCTGGCGTACAGGCCAAAGCCCTGCAGCAGGGTCAACAGTGTACAGGCGGTGACGGCCAGCGCCGCCCCGCGGGAAGCATTGCGCCGCAGGCTGACATTGCCCGCGCGCTTGCAGAGCACCAGCGCCAACGGCAGCACAGGCAGCCAGTAGCGGCCCTGCAGACCGAAAAGCGTCTGGTAGTTGATGGGGGTCCAGTTCAGCGCCACGACAAGGGACGCCGCCACAACGCAGAGGATGATGCCCGCCGTGCCCCATGCCGCATGGCGGTCAAGGGGCGGCTGCTCGCCCTGCACAGGCAGCGCCGCCGCCAGCAGTGCCAGCACCAGCCCAACGCCGAGCAGCCAGCTTACATCGAGGCGGTAAACGATCGGTTCACCCAGCGTGGTACCCAAAACGCCCTGCAGCCAGAGCGCACCCTGCTCGGGGATCGTGCGCAGCAAAAGCTTAGCCGTGGCGGGCAGGTTGCGGCAGATGTAGCCCAGCGAGAAGGTCCAGATGGAATCGCCGTTGGGGTTCGTCATCAAAAGCTGATCGGGGTCCAGCCCGCCGCCCATGCGGGAGAGGGCAAATGCACCGCCCAGCACCGCAGCGGCAGCCGCAGCCGCCAGCCCCCGGCGCAACCGGCGCAGTCTGCGGGCATCGGTGCGCGCCCATGCGTAAAGGCGCAGCACAAGCACCAGCATGACCGCCAGCGCCGCAGCGCCCGCCGCCAGCACGGCACGGCTCACATCCCGCGCGGCGTAGGCAAGCGCGCCGAGGTTGGCGGTCAGCCACAGGCCGAACGCCAGCACAAGCGTTGCCGCCTGTATCAGCCGTCCGGAGCGTACACGCAGTCCAAACGGGCCTCGGACATATTCCTGCGGCCCGGCGAGGTTATCCGCCGGTATGACAAAGCAGAGCAGCACCACGGGCAAATAGATGGCCTTGGCAGGGCCGACAATGCCGCCCAGCACAACAAGAAGCAGCTTCTCCCACAGCGCGGCCTTTTTGCCGCAGAGCCGCAGGCAGAGCGCCGTGTAGCAGAACACCGTGCCCAGCACCGAGGCATCGGGCGAAAGACTGCCCGCTAATTGCAGCGGCATCGGCAGCAGCGCCACACAGGCCAGCAGCCCGCGCACCCCGGCCGGGGCCAGCGCCGCAGCCAGCGCCGCCAGCGCCAGATAAAGCAGCAGGTTGCAGATGCGCCCGGTGCGCAGCATTGTATAAAAATCCGCACCGCGCGCCCGCGCCAGCCAGATGCCCAGCGCCTGCGGCAGATAGCTGCCGCTGCCCTGCCCTGCCTTTGCCTCGCTCACCACGGTCAGTGCCGGGTCGGCGGGCCCGGACCTCTGTGCCTGCTCGATGACAGCCTCGGCCTGCTTGTAAGCGAAGATGCCGATGTCCCCCGTTCTGGTGCCAAAGTATGGCGCATCACAGGCGCGCACAAGCAGGCGGCTGTTTTCATCGGCGGCAGTCTGCCCGTTCCACCGGCTGGCCTGCTCATAGGCGGCGGCCAGATGGGTGTATTCATCGGGGGCGGTCAGCGCCGGCGTAACCTGCACAAAGGCCAGCCCGCAGGCAAGACCCACCACTGCCAGATAGAGAACCGCCGGGGCACGCCAGACACAGAGCAGCACGGCGGCAAAGGCGGCCGCCGCCAGCAGCGGCGCCAGACTCTGCGCCAGCCGGGTCGGCCAGTCGGCTGACCTGTCGGTCATGATCTGCAGCGCCAGCGTGGCGTCCTGTGCAGTATCTCCGGCATACAGCGGCATACCGGGTACCGTGCCCTCGCTGGCCCAAAGGCCCAGCGGGCCGTCCCACGCGACCTCGTTGTAGATGTGCAGGGTCAGCACCTCGTCCTTTTCGGCCGTGTAGCTGCCGCCGTAAGCGAACGCCGTAAAGCTGTCGTTGAAGATATTCAGGAAGTTCCCGGCCCCCTGCCCCAGCAGTTGGCCGTTCTCATCGTAGAGATCCACCATGACCATGCCGCATTTATAGAGTGCATCGTGGGTGCTGAAATTCAGCCGCACGCCGCAGATGCTCTGCCCTGCCTTGAGCGGAAAGGTCTGCACAAGACCCTCGTCCGGGACATCTATGATCTGGCTGTAGTCATCGTTGACGATCTCAAACTGCTGCTTATCACCGAGCCGGAGCTGCAGATCATAGCCAACCCAGCGGCAGAGCAGCCATACCGCAGCTGCGGCGGCCAGCGCCGCCAGCAGACCGCAGACTGCGCGGCGGGGCGTGAGTGTTTTTTTCATAGTCCGCCTTTCTGGCAATGTGCAGAGTCATATCTGCTGAAATCAGGGGCAGAAGTGCAAGGGGCTGCCTGTGTACCATTATACAGCACGCAGGCAAAAAACGCAAATCATGCCTGCAGCTTATAGAGATACCATGTCAGCAGCCCCTCGCCGCCGTCGCAGTTGCACTGATCCACGACCGCATAGCGCGGGAACGCCGTGCCCAGATCGCCGGTCAACGCCACGACATAGTCCACGCCCCCCTCTGCCAGCAGGGCGTTCTGCTCGGCCCACTGGTCATCCAGCGGCATGTTGGTCACACAGAAATACCGGCAGGGCGGCAGCACGCCCGCCGCCGTGTAAAAGCCGCCGTCCAGCGTGCCGTAGTTGAGCAGGCTTGCGCCGTTGATCTGCCGGGCAAAGCGGCGTTGCGGCATACTGTCGGCCGTGCGCCAGCGCAAGGCCCGGTTGGGGCTGCGCGTCACACACCAGACCAGCGCCAGCGCCACGGCAGCTGCCGGTGCAAGCCGCTTTGCGGCGGCGGGGGCTTTGCACTTTTCCACAAGAAAGATCAGCGGCACCAGCCCCAGCGGGGCAAAAACACTCAGCACCAGCCCATAGTAGACGAGATACCCGCCCATCAGGCTGGTGAAGGCCAGCCCCACCGCAAGGGCCGCCACAGCTCCCGCCGCAGCGGGCCGGTGAAGCGCCGCCCACAGCAGGAATGCCGCCAGCAGCACCGCAGCAGGCAGGGCATCGCGCACCGCCCACCAGAGATGCTGTGCGAGCGCCGCCGCACCGCCGCCCTCCCCCTTATAAAGGAAGAGGTTATCATAGAAGTAGCAGGTGAACCAGTCCCCCAGCGCACCCTGCACGCCGAAGTAGACGACCCACGGCAGTGTAGCGAGCGCCATGCCGCCGAGATAAACCCCAATGGCACGGCCGAGCGGCCCGCGCCAGCCGCGCCGCAGATAGAGCACCGCCAGCAGCACCGCCCAGACAAGGTAAAAGCCCAGAACCGTGTATTTGAGCCAGAGTGCGCACCCTGCTAAAAAGCCGTGCAGCACAACACGGCGCAGCGGCATGGGGCGGGATGCCCACAGGATGCTTACAGCGCCAAAAAGCGCCGCCGCCAGCAGAGGCAGGAGCAACTCCTCGGCACTGCCGCCGTGGGAGAAGGCACGGCTGGCGGCAACAGCCGCAGCGGGCAGTGCCGTCCATGCAGGGTGCAGCGCCCGGCCGCAAATTACCTCGGCACTGCGCAGCCCCAGCCAGAGAAAGGCCGCAAAGGCCGCTGTCTCCAGCAGCAGCACACCGCCAAAGCCGGTATTGTCCACACAGGCGGCCAGCCCGTAGAGAAGATACAGCACCGGACCCTTGTGGTCAAACACATCCCGGTACAGCACCCTGCCGTGGAGCATCGACTTGCCCATCGTGAAAAAAATGTTTGCGTCCATCCAGTCGTTGAATGCATACAGGGGTGAGGATTTGCTGCACCACACCAGCACCAGCGCCGCGATACCCAGCAGCCA
>ERZ507062.664-NODE-664-length-11250-cov-4.98937_pt1 | contig 11250 bp, 6 predicted proteins | sample MGYA00513786_ERZ507062 | MGnify/ENA metagenome assembly ERZ507062 | reverse complement strand
CGAGCTGGGTTCAGAACGTCGTGAGACAGTTCGGTCCCTATCCTCCGTGGGCGCAAGAGAATTGAGAGGATCTGTCCCTAGTACGAGAGGACCGGGATGGACGCACCTCTGGTGCCGCAGTTGTCGACCAACGGCACAGCTGCCTAGCTACGTGCGGAACGGATAACCGCTGAAAGCATCTAAGCGGGAAGCCGGCCTCGAGATGAGTTCTCTCTTCGGTAAGGCCACTTCTAGACCAGGAGTTGGATAGGCCGCAGCTGCAAGCCCTGCGAGGGGCTCAGGCGAGCGGTACTAATCGGCCGAGCTCTTCATCTCGATTCATCTTCTCGATCTGATATGAGTGAGAAAAGGTTCGCTGAGCGCCATGCAACCCCCAGGGTGGCCCCTGGATTGAAAACGTGATACGCATCTCGTGCGGGCGAACGCCCTGCATGAGCGGAACCATGGAGGGGAGGATCACCCGGTCCCATGCCGAACCCGGCAGTTAAGCTCCCCATCGCCGAAAGTACTGCGGTGCAGTCCGTGGGAGGATAGGCCGTTCCGCTCATGCAGGGCGTTTGACCCAAGCAAATCTGAGATTCGTCTCAGAGGTTGAAAATTATCTTGATATTCTACTTAGAATCTGGGATAATCTTTAGCTGTGACATATGGGAGATTGGCGCAGCGGGAGCGCAGTTGCCTTACAAGCAAACGGTCACAGGTTCAAATCCTGTATCTCCCACCATTAATTACATGCCACGCTTATGCGTGGCATTTTTATTTCGGGCGTTTAGCTCAGCGGGAGAGCACTTCCTTCACACGGAAGGGGTCATCGGTTCAATCCCGGTAACGCCCACCATTGAATTAGCTGCCGAGGTTTTGCGCCTCGGCTTTTTTATTCGGCAAGGCAGTCGATGCCGAAGACCAGGACGGCATGATGATCTATTGAGCCTCCCTACTCCCGGTCCGTTTCTAACTTAACCTTGTTTAAGTGCGGCATGCTGTTTAGACGAGTCTGGATAGCTCTTCGTGTAGGCCTCTGACGCTGAAATGCTCTTCTTGATATGGCTTGATTCCCATATCGGCAAGCTTTAGTAATTTGCCAACTGGAGCGTCTGGCTTAATTCGTGGCTCTTCTTTCATCTTAACCAGGTAAGGCGATTCGTTGATTCTTGAGGCAAGCTGATAGGGCGTTTTAAGCGTGAGCAGTAAATACATGATGCTGCAGAGAGCATAGGTATCGATCGTTTCTGAATGTCGGAGTTTTTCGATGCCCTCTACATCGCGGGTGAGCATTTCAGGTGGGGCGTATTCAATTGTTCCGAACCGCCAGATGCCGTATTGAGCAGTGGTAAATGGGGAATTTGCTTCAATGTACGAAGCGCTTCCGAGGTCAACGAGGCATATATCAAAACAGCACGAATCTACTTGTTGCTGAAGACTTGCTCTATCTGTTCTGATAATGATGTTACGTGGTGATAAATCACGGTGCACGAAGGTGCCCTCAAGTGATTGAGCATTGAGGAGGGTTTCCAGGACTGCCTTGGCAATAGCGGCAACCGTGATAGGCTCGATCCCAGCGAAAGTACCAATATCTACGTGGGGAAGTAGATCCGTTGCTGCTGCCAGCGTAATTCCTTTAACGTATTCCCTGACGATGACTGGCTTGCCCTTGGCGTGCCCTAGCCCAAACACGCGGGGAAACCCCTTTAAGTGTGAAACCGCCAATGAACTGCGATATTCTTCCAGAGTAAGCTTTTTTTGAACCTCGTCGTATTTTTGCAGCGTTTCAGGGGGGGGGTTCTTGTATTCCATTGCCTCAATGCCGTCTTCGTAGAACAAAGGGGACTTCAGTGCGCAGCATTCATTGAGCGTGTTGTAGGCTTTGCGCAGAACCATGCTAGTGGAATACTGGTTTTCGTTTTCAAGGAAGAATGTCATAAAACGACGACTTGTTTCTTCCTTTGTACGGTTTGGGTCCACGAAAGCTGGTGTAAAGGAATCCAAGGAGAGAATAGGTACTCGTTGTTCTGATTGGTTATTGAACCCGAAATATGGGTCAACTGAATCCAAAACTGGCCCTTCTTTCATACAGTGTGATTAATCAATACTGCAATCCGTTGAGCCTTGAATGTTGCGCAACAAGGTAATGGGCCTACCTAGCCAGTTAACTATTAACCAGCGATTTTCAGAACGAGAAATCTTGTTGTTTCGCCCAAGCAGAGGGTGTCGCCGTGACTGATTTTGACGGACGGATACTGTTTATTAGCTGAGTCGCGCGGCTCTACTACGGTGATTGATTTGTCGGCTCCTGAAATTAGAGTAGTGCCGTTTGTCGATCCTAACCCCTGGGCGTACCAGGCACTTCCATTTTCGAAAATGCGAAGATGTTTTCTGGAAACATCGATATCGACATCGTTGATATTTTGGCTTCCTGTTGCGAGAAGGCCGATGATAGTCCCCTCTTCAGAAGTGGAAAGTGGGTATATAGGGGAACAGGCAACATCGTTATCGACTCTGATGAGCCCGAGCCTAGTGGGCTTATCGGCGCATTTGGCGATATGATCTGGGCGTGCAAGCGCTGGCTGAAGCGTCGAAAATGTGAACGAAAGCTTCTTTTCCATGAAACTGCGCGTTGTTTTTGCTGCAATTTCGGGGTTTGCGAGGCATCCCGTAATCAGAAACATCATCACCAGAAGAACGGCCTTATCGGATATCTCAGGCATAGGGGATGCGTTGATTCTGCGAATGGCGTTGGCGTACAGATTTCCATCAAGGGAATAGTGCCTGAGGAGGGCTCCCATATCCCTTGCCGCTGCACCGCCGTAGTGCTCTATAACTTCGTGGTATGCGCAGGGTTTGGCTAGATTGGAAACGATTCTGCTTGTAATTGTTTGCGCACTTTGATGGAAATCGCCAAAAAACTCAGGATGAACCTGACTTGGGGTTGCGTGAACGATCTGCCTTGACAAAAAGGTTCTTTCGTTGATTCGATCACGGGGTGCATCATTGCCGCACAGGGTTTGCTCGGTAAGGAGCTCGCTTGCAGCTTCTTTATTGGTGATGCCGCCAAAGCTGCGTAGATCAGAGTACATATAGGAACTAGGTGTGTGCATCTATATCCTTGTCCGGTGCGCAATGTCGTTACAGGTTAAAGCAATATAAAACAGTTGCTGCCAGTCCGATACTCGTATTTTAACGCAGAAATGCGAGGTCAAAGGCATTATTTTCGAATTGTTTTAACAGGTAAACCTCTCCGTTGTGCATGTTTTGCACTAAAGGAATTAGTGGCTGATGTTGCGCAACGGATCCTTTCAAAACTGCTGTTTCATAGCCAATGCATAAACAAGATAAGTAGCCTGATGCGTTACGGCGTGGGCTAACGCAGTGCGAAAAGGAGAATAAATGAAGGATTTGCGTTCTAAGAAAGCGATTGCGGCAAGCCTAAGCTTGACGCTTGCTCTTGGTAGCGTGCCTGCAGTAGCATTGGCCGATAATGCTGATGAGAATGGCGAGGGCGCTACTTCCGAGCAGTCTTCCCAGGCTCAATTTATTTTCTCGGCAAATGGTGGGCAGTTCGCCGACGGCAGCAACAGTGCATCCGTCATGGGAAACGAAGGTGGAAGCGTTGACGCTCCTACGCCTACCCGCGCAGGCTATACCTTCAAGGGTTGGTACTCTCAGCTCAACATGGACGGTATCCCTGAAGACTATCAGCAGTATTACAAGCTCGATCTTTCTTCCGCCAAGGCAGGCAGCTGGTTTGCTGCATGGGAAAAGAACGCAGAGGCTCAGGCTCAGAGCGTTGAGGTTGTGAGCTTCTTCCAGGGCGGCGAACGTGATGGTTCCAGCGTAACCACTACGATCGATGTTACCGCAGACAGCAGCGTTGCAGATTGCGTAAAGAGCTTTGAGGGATATACCCCCACGAAGGTTGTTTCAGGCGCAGCGACCAGCGAAGAAGAAGTGAATATGACCTCCTCCCTGGAGGGCATCACCGCGCTTTATGTGTACTACAAGGCAGATGAGCAGAAAACGGAACAGAGCCAGATTAACGTTCTGTACGCTGCTAACGGCGGTCAGTTCGTAGACGGCAACGAAACCATGCAGGGCGTTGCCGACGCTGACGGCAAACTCCGTCAGCCTCCTACGCCTACCCGCGAGGGCTACACCTTCGCCGGCTGGTATTGGCACGCTGATCTGTCTCAGTACACCGACGAGCAGAAGGCCGCCGACAAGGTTGATTTCAACCAGGCAGTTACTGGCCAAGGCGTTACGATGTTCGCTCAGTGGACTAAGAATGAAGTCCAGAACGAGACCGATGTTCTGTATGTTGCCAATGGCGGTAAGTTTGCTGACGGCCAGGAAGTTCAGCAGGGCCTCACCGACTCCGACGGCATGATGCGCCAGCCCATGACCCCCACCCGCGAGGGCTACACCTTCGCCGGCTGGTACTGGGTCTCCGACCTGAGCGTCCTCACCGAAGAGCAGAAAGAGCAGAACAAGGTCGATTTCGGCCAGCCGGTTACCAAGCCTCATGTAACGATGTATGCCCAGTGGGTGAAGAACCAGGACGAGATCAACGTTCTGTACGCTGCTAACGGTGGCCAGTTCGCAGACGGCAACGAAACCATGCAGGGCGTTGCCGACTCCGACGGAGTCATGCGCCAGCCTTCAGAGCCCACCCGCGAGGGCTACACCTTCGACGGCTGGTACTGGCACGCTGACTACTCCGGCTACACCGACGAGCAGAAGGCAGCCGACAAGGTGGACTTCTCCCAGCCCGTGCAGTCCGACGTGAACATCTACGCCCAGTGGGCCAGGAACGCCGATGATCAGGCTGAACAGATTACCGTTAAGTTTGTCGACAACTTCAACGAGACCGAATCTTCCACCGAGGTCAAGAAGGGCGAAGCCGTTGCTAAGCCTGCTGACCCCGCCTATGATGGCTGGACCTTCGAGGGTTGGTCCTCCACCCTCAAGGACGATGAGGGTAACTGGGAGTACACTCCCGTTGACTTCAGCAAGGCAGTCGAGGACGAAGACCAGGACGGCGTGGTAACCTATTACGCTTTCTACTCCGAGAACCAGGCTGCTGCGGACGACACCGCCAACGGTGAAGAAGCCGCAGGTCAGGATGCTGCCGGCGATGACGCCGACGCAGCCGCCGAGTCGAGCATCGCTCCTCAGACCGGTGATGCCACCAACGTTGCCGCTGGTTCTTCCGCTGCTAATGCCGGCATTGCAGGCCTCCTTGCTGCAGCCGCTGCACTGCTTCGTCGCCGTCGCAACAACTAATCAATGCATACGCTGTCTGTGCGAGACAGAGGTACTAGCAGGCGAATGGACTGGGTTATTCCCGGTCCATTCGTTTTTTAGTGGGAAAATGAAGCAAACCCGTATTTGAGCTTGCGTTTGACCGCATCGTGCGTGAAGGGAGTTGCCATGACATTTGTTCTTGGGCTGGCTCAGTGCTGTCATCCCGAAGAAGTCGGTACGGAAGCTGTTTTGGAAATGGCCGAGCAATGGTGCGCTGAAGCTTCTCTTCGTGGGGTGGATATCTTGGTGTTCCCTGAGTCGCTTATGACCCGCTACGAGTTAGATACGCAGTCGTTCGCTTCCGAGGCTGAGCCAATCGATGGGCCGTTTTGTTGCGGAATGGATGCGCTTGCGGCGCGTTATGGCCTTTGGCTTGTATACACCGTGAATGAGCGGAACGATGAGGGGAATCCCTTTAATACGGCTGTTATTACGGGGAGCGATGGGTCAAAGCACGGGGTTTACCGTAAAGTGCATTTATTCGACACCGACTTCACTAAGGAATCCGATCGTATGGCGGCGGGCTCCACGTTGTTCGAGCCTATTGACACTCCTTTCGGTCGCATCGGACTTTCGATTTGCTATGATTTGCGCTTTCCAGAAGTGGCGCGTTTCGCGGCAATGCGCGGATGTCAGCTGCTGGTCAACCCTGCTGCTTGGGTGGATGGCCGCCTGAAGGCGGAGCAGTGGCGCACCCTTCTTTCGGCGCGCGCCATCGAAAATGAGATTTTCGTTGCGGGCTTAAGTCGTGTTGACAGGGGATACATCGGGCAGAGTGCTGTGTTCGGGCCTGATGGAGTGATGCTTGCCAGCGGCAGCGCTCGCGAAGAGTTGGTTACTGCCCGCATAGACCTTTCGGTGATCAGCGAAGTTCGCGCAGCCATGCCCGTCCTTGCTCATCGCAGGCCAGAGCTTTATTAGTGGGGCATGGGGACAGGTGTTATTTTCCCGCTATTGGTTTTGGGCTCCCGGTTTACAGCCAGCTCTTCGACCTTCGGATAATCTTCGCGGGTTTGTTAATGGGGAAACGGCACTTGTCCCCTTGCTTTTGCTTTGCCGTTTCGACAAACCGGTCAGATCGTTTGGTTTTCCGCCGAATAGTATGGAATCGGCGTGTATGGAGCTTTCTTCGTGGGTTCGTACCCAAAGAACATTCCTTTGCGGCATAAAATCGCAATGTTTACTAAATAAAACACACGGGAGCCAATAGGCTCCTTTGGCACTCGCCCGAAACCTACTTCAATTGCACTATTAAGGGAGTTGCTGTGCTTAGCCGTTTTAGCGTAAAGAAGCCATATATCGTTACGGTTGCGGTGATCATCATCCTGATTCTGGGTGGTGTTTCGCTTACCAAGATGAAGACCGACTTACTGCCCGATATGGATTTGCCCTATCTGGCGGTTATCACCACCGACCCCGGCGCCAGCGCTGAAAAGGTGGAATCCGAAGTTACCGACGTGTTGGAGGGCTCGCTTTCGAAGGTGAGCGGTGTTTCCTCCGTTCAAAGCCAAAGTGCCGATAACTATTCCATGATATTCCTCGAGTTCGAGGACGGTGCCGACATGGATTCCGCCATGGTGAAAGCATCGTCTGCGGTAAATGAGGTTTCTTCCCAGTTGCCTGAAACTGCAGGTAATCCTAACTACATGGAAATCAGCATGGACATGATGGCAACCTTATACGTTGCCGCATCCTACGATGACCATGATATTTTCGACACCACTTCATTGGTGAAAGACAAAGCGGTTCCCGAACTGGAGCGCATCGACGGTGTTGCCGACGTTTCCACGGTAGGGGCGGCGGAAAAATCGGTAGAGGTGCGCCTTTCCGATAGCAAGATCGAAGACATTAACAACAGATTGTTGGCCAGCGTCAATTCCCAGCTCTACGATGCCAAGAAAGGTATCGACGAAGGCGAAGCGAAGCTTGCCGAAGCGGAGAGCCAGTTAAGCAGCCAGAAAAGCGCTCTGGAGCAGAAGCAGCAGGAAACGAGCGATCAGCTTGGGCAGGCAAGCTCTGGTTTGACGTTGGCAATTTCTGGGAAGACCAGTGAGCTTACTTCTCTGCAGGCGGAGATCGGAGCGCTGAAGGCCGTCGATCCCAATGGGACGAACCCTCAAGTTCAGGCGCAAATCGGACAGCTTGCGCAGAAGGCGCAAACGGCAGCGGGAGAGCTCGAAACCTACCAAAAGCAGCTTGCCGAAGTGCAGTCGGGCTCTATTACCGCAGCAACACAGTTCGGTAGCGCGAGCGCCCAGTTTGCCAGTGCCCAGCAAACCATCGATTCCAACAAGCAGCAATTGGCGGATGCTCGATCTCAGTATGAAAGCTCGCGCGAAGAGGCCCTTTCCAAAGCGAACATCGATGCGCTGGTGGACAAAGAAACGCTTGCGGGCATTATCAAGGCTCAAGATTTTTCGATGCCTGCTGGCTACCTTGATAGCGGCTCGGACGATCAGTGGCTGCTGCGTGTGGGCGATAACATTTCCTCTGTTTCCGATTTGCGTTCGCTTTTGCTTGCCGACGTTGACGGCGTGGGCGAAATCCGCCTTGCCGACGTTGCCGAGGTTACCGAAGTGGACAATGTCGGCGATGAATATATGCGCATCAATGCCCAGGACGGCGTGTTGCTCTCAGTGTTCAAGAATTCCACTGCTTCTACGAGCGATGTTTCCGCAGACACCCGCGCGGTACTTACCAAGATTGAACAGGCCAACCCTGGCCTGCGTCTAACTGTGGTGAGCGACCAGGGGTCTTTTATTGCCCTGTACGTCAGCTCTATTCTGCAGTCGCTGCTTTTGGGCGCGCTTTTGGCCGTGGTGGTGCTTATCGTCTTCCTGCGCGATTGGCGTCCTACGCTCATCATGGCTTTCAGCATTCCCTTCTCGGTACTTTGCGCCTTGGTGGTGATGTACTTCTCGGGCATTTCGCTGAATATCATGTCGCTCGGCGGTATCTCTATTGCTATCGGCATGCTGGTAGATAATTCGATTGTTGTGCTGGAGAACATCTATCGCCTGCGCAGCCGTGGCATTCCGCCCGCTCGCGCTGCCGTTCAGGGCGCGAAGCAGATCTCGGGCGCGGTAATTGCTTCCACGCTTACCACCATTTGTGTGTTCTTGCCCATCGTGTTCACCACGGGCATGGTGAACCAGCTGATGCTGCCCTTTGCTCTGACCATTGCCTATGTGCTTACCGCGTCGCTGCTTATCGCATTGACCATGGTCCCCGCTGCTTCCTCGTTCCTGTTCAAGAACTATATTCCTCGCCGCAACAATTGGTTTGAGACGTTGCAGACGAAATACGCTCGTTCGCTGACGTTCTTCTTGCGCCATAAGGCGTTGCCTCTTGTGGTGTCGGTAGTGCTTTTGGTTGTTGCGGTGATTGGCGTGGTGAACATGGGTATTACGATGATCCCTACCATGACCTCGAAAACGGCAACGGTGACGGTGACCATGCCTGAAGATACCGACAAGGAAACGGCGTACGCTACGGCGGATAAGGTTATGGACGAAGCCATGGGCATCGAAGGAGTGGAATTCGTTGGCGCTATGGACGGAACGTCTTCGACTTCGATGGTTGCCAGCGATATCTCTAGCAACAGCAGTAACGAAAAGTTCCATCAGGTGTTTACGTTCTACGTGCAGACCGGCAGCTCGGTGACCACCGAAGGCCAGGTGCTTTCGATTCTCGATCAGCTGCAGCAACGCACTTCTGGCCTGAACTGCGAAGTGATTACCGATGCGTCTTCTTCCGAGGCGATGGGCTCCATGACCGGCAGCGGCCTTTCGTTGAGGATTATGGGCCCCGACCAAGACGAACTGGTGCGTATCAGTGAAGATGTGATGGGGATCGTGGGCCAGGTTGAGGGCTATACCGAAATCGAAAACGGCATGGAAGATGCTGCGACCGAGTTGCACCTGGTTATCGACCGCGACAAACTCACCAAGGATGGTTATACGGTTGCTCAACTGTATAGCGACTTGGCGAAGAAGCTTTCTGAAAGCGCCAGCGCTCCTTCCATGACGCTTGACGGTACAAAAATGAATGTTTCGGTGGTGGATAGGACGAATCCTGTTACGGCAGACAATCTTCTTGATACCGAAATCGAGATAACCAATCAGCAAACGGGTGATACCGCCACGCATAAGCTTCGTGAATTCGCCACGGTTGAGCAAGGCGTTGCTTCTCCTACGGTGATCCACGTGAATTCGACCCGCGCTATTACGGTGACGGCCGATGTGGAAGATGGCTACAACAATGCGCTGCTTGCGCGTGATTTGCAAACGAAGCTCAGCGATTATCAGCTGCCCGAGGGCTACACCATCCAAACCAGTGGAGAACTGGAGAACATCAACACGATGCTATCGCAGATGATGCTGCTGCTGATTTTGGGTTTTGTGCTGATCTACCTGGTTATGGTGGCGCAGTTCCAGAGTTTGCTTTCTCCTTTCATCGTGATCCTGACCGTTCCTCTTGCCTTTACCGGTGGCCTGTTTGGCTTGGTGGCAGCTGGCGAGCAGTTGAGCATGCTTTCGCTGTTGGGCTTTGCGGTGCTTATGGGTACGGTAGTGAACAACGGCATTGTGTTCGTTGACTATGTGAACCAGCTGCGCCGTGGTGGCTTGTCGAAGCACGATGCCCTGGTGGCTGCGGGACGTACCCGTATGCGCCCTATCATGATGACGGCCATTACCACTATCTTCGCTATGTTGCCGATGGTGTTCAGCGATGCGGTAGGATCGTCGATGCAGCGCGGCATGGCGGTTGTGGTTGTAGGCGGCTTACTGTACGCCACGTTCATGACGCTGTATGTGGTGCCGGTTATGTATGACATCCTGTATCGCCGCGTTCCTCGCGAGGTTGATTTGGGTGATGAGTCCATCGACGACGATCCGGGCGATGCCCAAGCGTATTTGGAGGCGCTGCAGAATGCCCGTGCTTTGGCTGGAGCTAAGCCGGGAGTGGCCAACGCAGGTTCGGGAGGGAGTACCGGAACAACTTCGTGACGGGCGTGGCTTTTGCAGCGGCAACCATTTGCAACCCCTCACCATTTGGGGTTTCTTTGGGGAAGAAGGAATGAACGTGTTACAGCATTGTGACGTTTTTGCTTGAGTATCCTGCTAGAATAAAGAAAGATAATAAGCGAGGCGCAGGGGCGCTTCGATATCGGGGCCTTTGCCAGATGGCGAAGGAGAAAGAGGGGCGAGAGCTATGAAGCAGTACAGGCGCGTATTTGCAGCACTCGATGGCGGCAGCACCCAGCAGGAAGTAGCCGAGCGTGCAATTCAGATTGCGAAGCTCAACCATGCTGAATTGATGTTCGGCCATGTAGTAGATTCGGTTCCCGATTCTTTGACGGGCACCGACTACAAGGAGCTTGCTGAAACGGTTCGCAACCGCTTGGTTGATTCCTTGGGTGATACGCTGAAGGCAGCCGAGGAAGATCCGGACATTCCTTCCGTAGAGGTTGTTGTTAAGGTTGGCCGCATTCAGGAGACCATCCATAACCTGATGATTAAGCCGTTCGAGCCTGAGCTGGTTATTTGCGGTGAGCGCGGTCTTTCGAACATCACCTACGTATTTGTCGGCAGTGTTTCCACGTATTTGATCAGGAACCTTCGCTGCGACGTTCTTGTGGTAAAGCAGGATTAGGCAGCTACGCTGATTTATGATCGGCGCAAAATGGGAATAGAGGGACAGGTCCCATTTTCCTACCCAACGAGCAGGGCCCCGCTTGCGATGAAATTCGCAAGCGGGGCCTTTTCTTTGTAGGTGGGAATATAGGGGCAGGCACCGTTTCCTCACCTGCATGTTCGGGCGATTGCCTTCAAAAACGTTAAAGCTGGTAGGCGATTTTTTGCGTTTCATTTAGGGGGGTGTTCCTATAGTTCCGCCAAGAGGGACTCGTCCTTTCGATGGGCGTTTTTGGCAGCGCTGGCGCAGGCCCGG
>ERZ507062.660-NODE-660-length-11285-cov-14.7499_pt1 | contig 11285 bp, 9 predicted proteins | sample MGYA00513786_ERZ507062 | MGnify/ENA metagenome assembly ERZ507062 | reverse complement strand
CTTCCGATCTACGGGATCAACTTAAAGGAATCGCTCTTTCCGAGTGCATATCCAACGCACTCGTTTGGTTTTTACTAGTATACCACATTTTCCGGCTCTTGTCCAGTGCTTTTCTGCAATTTCCGAAAAATTTACACTTTTTCCGCAGTTGCTCCGGACAACCGGTTGCTCAGCTCCACCAGCTGCTCCATGGTCAGGTTCTCCATACGTACCGTTTCCGGCAGTTCCATGGCATGCAGGGCTTCCAGCAGAACCGGTTTTTCATAGTGCATCGTTGCAGACAGTGCATTCACCAGCGTTTTCCGCCGCTGGGAAAAACCGTGTTTCAGCATGGAGAAAAAGTGCTGGAGATCGCGTGTCTGGTCGGCATAGCGTTTCTGCACATCGATGCGAATGACAGCAGAATCCACATTCGGCGGCGGCAGGAAGCTGTCCCGCGGCACGGTAAACAGCATCTCTACTGTTCCATAATAGTTCACTGCGGCGGTGATCGCACCGGAGTTGCGGGTGCCCACCGGAGCCTGCAATTTTTCCGCCACTTCTTTCTGCACCATTACCGTAATGGAATCGATGTTCGCTCCGCTTTCCAGCAGGTGCATCAGAATCGGCGTAGTGATGTAATACGGCAGATTGGCACAGACTGCCACGTGCAGACCGGCGAATTCCTGTTCCAGCAGCTGCGGCACGTCGAACTGCAAAATATCGCCGTGCAGAATGTGCAGGTTTTCGAATTCTCCGACAGTTTCCTCCAGAATCGGCAGCAGCCGCTGATCCAGTTCCACGGAAGTCACCTTTTCGGCACGCAGTGCCAGCTGCTGTGTCAGGGTGCCGATACCCGGACCGATCTCCAGCACACCATAACCTGCCGCAGCGTTGCCCTCCTCGGCAATTCGCGGGCAGACAGAGGGGTCGATCAGAAAATTCTGCCCCAGCTTCTTGGAAAAGTGAAACCCGTGCCGTCCCAGAATCGAACGGACGGTTTTCATATCTGTTAAATTGATCATCATGATTTTACCTCAATACTTTTCTGAAGATGTGTGCTGTACAGATAGCACTGCCGCACCGGCATTCCCGTGATGCACTGTAATGCACCGCGGTACAGCAGCAGCTGTTCCCGATAGCTGTCCGCCAGTTCCTCCGGCGAAGAAACGGTATCGGTCTTATAGTCCACCAGCACGAAGCCGTCCTCCTCCTGAAATGCCAGGTCTATGATACCTTTCAGGATACTGTCGGAGTTTTCATAGCGGTGCAGGATCGCCGCAGCTTCCGGATATGCCTGCAAGTCCCGACACTGCACCAGAAATTTCTTTTCCCGCAGTACCATGCGGGAACGGCGGAGCCGCTGATACAACTGGTCGCGGAAGAATGCTTCCGGAATCTCCGGCTTTACGACAGCCGCCTGCTCCGGTGTCAAAAAGCCGTATGTTTGCAGCCGCCGGATTTCCGCAGGAACATCGGCTTCCGCTTTCCGGAAATCGGCGTACTGGAAAAAGGTATGGATCGCTGTACCCCGTTCCGCACCGGTAAGCCTGCCCTCTTTCTGCCGGAAATCCGGACGTTTCCAGACAGGAGCACGATTTTGTCTTGCCTCCTGAATTGCCGAAACGCTAAGCAGGGACTCCCGTTCGCAGTCCGGCGATACATACTGGAACGCCGTGATCCGACGCAATTCTTCCAGTGTTTCCTCGTCCGGCGGAGCCGTCACCTCTGCCTGCAATTCTTCCGTTTCGGTTTCCTCCGGCAGTTTGAATTCGTAGGCAATTTGCAGGTTTTCGCTCCACGCCGGCGTTTTCCAGTACTGCGGCGGGAAATTACATGCATCTGCCAATTCCGCATCATGCCGCAGGAACAGACACATCCAGATCCACTGTGCCATGCTGCTCACTGACTGTACCAGATAGACAGGCAGTTTCCCCTCCGGCAAGATCATTGCACTGCACTTGGTCAGACAGCCGCTTTTCCCCAGATAGGATTTTTTCCATTCCAGCGGCAGGAACAGCTGCTGTTTTGCACGTGTCATTGCCACATACAGCAGACGCAGTTCTTCGCTTTTGTAGGCGTTTTCGCCCTCCTGACACAAAACTGCAAACGGCACAGTCTTGGCACGGACATAGGTCGTTGGGTCTTTCACGCAGAATCCGGCAAGCCCTCTCTCGGAAAACAGGGCACTCTTTTCGCCGTCCCTGTACTTCATAGCCTTTTCCAGATTGCCGAGGAATACAAAGGGATATTCCAGTCCTTTGGAGCCGTGCATGGTCTTTACCGCCACAGCGTTTTCCGCACCGGCGGAAACGGACGACTGCTGAAAGTCATCGTTATTTTCCAGCAGCCAGTCGATATACCGCAGGAAGCCGGACACGCTGCCGTGAAATGCGTCGGTGTTCTCCTCATACTGCTTGGCGTATTGCAGCAGCAGACGCAGATTTGCCCGCTTTCGTTCCCCGTCTTTTGCCAGCTGCATTACAGACAGGAAATCCGTGGTGTCATAGATTCGCCGAATCAGAGATTCCAGCGTCATCATGCCGGAGTCCTGCCGCAGCTTTTGTACGGTGCCATACAGATGCCGGCACTTCTCCACCAATACTGAATCCAGCTTTTCCGATGCGGACTCTTCTGCCACGCCAATAGCGATCTGCACCGCGTGAAACAGCTTGGACTTTTTGGCAAGCATACGAATCTGCATCAGTTCTTCCGGCGTAAACCAGAACATCGGAGAAAGCATCACTGCCGCCAGCGGCGTATCCAGTGTAGGATTGTCCAGCACACGAAGCATGTCGATCAGAATGCTGATCTCCCGTGCTTTCAGATAGCCCTTTTCCTCCGGGCTCTGCACCGGAATGCCGGCTTCTTCCAGAGCGTGGGCATATGCCGCACAGGTATCATTATTTCGCAGAAGCACGCAGAAATCCCGATACTGACAGGGGCGAGTTGTGCCGTCCTTCTGCACCACCGGTGCATTTTCTGCAATCATCTGCCGGATTTTCCGAACGACATAGGTCATTTCTGCATCGTATTCTTTATCCGGTTCCAGAACTGCCACGCAGACTTTCTGTTGCTCTTTCGGCAGGATCTCGGAAATGGCAGAGCCGGCATACAATGCCTCCGCTTCGTTATAGGTCACATCGCCGCAGGATCCCGTCATCAGGTTGCCGCAGACGAAGTTGACAAAGTTCAGAATCGCAGGAACGCTTCGGAAATTCTGGTTCAGCACAATGGGATTGCACACGCTGTCCGGCTTTCCGGCAGAGGCAATGGCATCACTGAAGTTCTGCGGATTTGCCAGACGGAACCGATAGATCGACTGTTTGACATCGCCTACCAGAAAAACGTTTTCCCCGTAACGCAGAGCTCCGGTCTGGGGTTCAATGCAATTGCGGGAGAGCAGCTTGAAAATATCGTCCTGCTTGTTGTTGGAATCCTGATATTCATCGATCATAATCAGCTGATAGTATGCCTGCAATTCCTCTGCCAGCGGGGACGGAAAAATTCTGCCGTCTTTTTGCGGCACTGCGAGAAGTTCCAGTGCCATGCGTTCCGCATCGTCAAAGGACAAGGCATTCTGCCGCACTTTCTCTTTCCAGATTTCCGCGGAAATCTGTTCTTCCAGTTCCAGCAGCAGCGGCATCAGCTGTGCCGTCTGTGCCAGATCTTCCGCTGTATAGGGGTAAATGGTTTCTATCTGCAACGCCACATCTTCTATCATGCCTTTATACATTTCGCGGAGTGATTTGGCACGTGCAAGGGCTTCTTCGTTCAGCAAGCCCTTTTTGCTGCTGGAAAATCTTTTCCCTGTCCGTTCCTGTTTCAGCTTTGCGTAAGGTTCCAGCAGTTTTTCTGCATCTGATTCCTGCTGCTGCACCATACGGAGCGTCTGCTCCAGCATGTGCACGTCTGCTTCGATCCACGCCAACGCCTTGTTATCCGTAACAGATTCGTAGAGTTCCGAAGCAGTATCTGCCGCTTCATTTGCCAGCCGCAGAATCATTTGCAGATTTTGTTCCATGCCTGCCGACAGCATCTGATAATAGGCAGAATCCTCCAGCGGCTTTTGCAGTTCCTGCTGCACCTGCTGTACCCAGTTTTCACGGAACGGCACTGTGCCCAGAAACTTGTGCAGTTCCAGCAGCAGCCTTTCCAGATCGGTGTCGTCTTTTTCACAGAAGCTGTTCCACAACAGCTGCATATCTTCTGCACGGTCTGTGTGCCACTGGTTCAGTACCACGTCCGCCGCTTTGGAAGTCATCATTTTGCTTTCGGTTTCACTCAAGATGCGAAATCCTGCGGTGATCCCCTGATCGCCCAGATTTTCCCGAATCAGTTCAAAGCAGAAAGAACTGATCGTGCAGATATGGGCGTTTTGCAGGCGGATCTGCTGCTGGTACAGCCACGTATTTTCCGGCTGTTCCTGCAATTTCTGATCCAGTGCCTGATACAGACGGGAACGCATTTCTGCTGCCGCATCATTGGTGAATGTTACCACGATCATATGATCTGCGGGAACTTTGTTCTCCGGTGATTCGTCCATCAGAATCCGCAGCAGACGTTCCACCAGCACCGATGTTTTTCCGCTGCCCGCTGCCGCGGAAACGATCAGACCGCTGTCCCGTCGGGTGATTGCTTCTTTTTGCTGTTCTGTCCAATCCATCAGTGTTTTTCCTCCTCTGCCAGTTCTTCCAGAATCCTCATCATTTCACTTTTCTGAACGGTTGCACTTCCCAGCCGCAGACGTTTCCGGCAAAGGCTGCTTGTACCGCAGATATTGGAGAAGTCGCAGTATTCACATACCGTCTTGCTGCCCATATCCAGCGGCAGAGCATCGATCTCCCCGCGGTACACCCGTTCTGCCATGTATATCAGCTGATCCAGTACGTACTGCCGCAGACCTTTCATCTGTCCTGTCGTCAGGAATATGCCTTTGTTGAGTTCCAGACCGCCAGTGGCATTCAGCTTTCCATTCAGGTACACGCCGTCACCGTTTTTCTCCATAAGCCGCAGCAGGTGTGCATCTTGCAGCAGAACGCCGTTCATCTGATAGGACTGGTTGCGTTTTGCAACAGGTGATACGGCATCTTCCCGCTTCAGGTTGCACTTCACCTTTCCGGCAGGCAGATACAGCACGCCTGCCGGCTTTGACCCTGCCAGTGCAGTGCCTTCTGACAAAATGGAAAACAGATAGATCAGCATCTGCATATCCAGTCCATAGAGCAGATTTCCCAGTTCAAAGATCTTTCCATTGGTCTTATAGTCTATGACACGCACCCACTGCTGGTCGCCGTCCTGACAGATGTCCACACGGTCAATCTTACCGATCAGCTTTACCGTCTGTCCCGCCTCGGTGTGCAGACAAATTGGCGGAAAGTTCGGATTTTCGGAAGAAATTTGCAGTTCTGTGCAGTACGGCACAAATGCAGACTGCCGGAATTCTTCCTGCAAATGCTGGCACACCGGCAGAACTTCTTCTACAGCGTGGTGATATGCCGCCTGTTCTCTTTCGCTCTTGGAAAAATCACCACCCATGTTCTCCTGCCAGTACACTGCCGCAGATGTCTGTATCTCCTGTTGCAGCTGTTCCGCAGTGAGTGCCAGAAAGCTTTTCTTGTCGTATTTTCGGAGCAGCTGTTCCAGACAATAGTGCACCATGCTGCCGTAGTTGGCAGCGTTCATCTGCACCTTCTGCCGCTGGTACAGCCGGAGAATGTCATTGCAGTAATACCGGAACGGACACTTCTGATAGCGTTCCAGCGAAGATGCGGAAAGCTGCATGGTATTGCCCAGATATTGCTGCATCAGTTCCGGACTGGAAATCGAAAACAGCGGGGCATCTTCTGAACGCTGCTCGGCAAGTTTCCCCAGACGTTTCAGTTTCTCGGCAAATGACGCATCATCCAGCAGCAGTTGTTCTATGCTGGCTGTGTCGGTGTTATGTGCCGCATAATTCTGCACATACTGATAATACGCCGCATGCATCGTCACGCTGTAATACGAAGGTTCCAGCGATGCACAATTCTGATGCAGGGTTTCCGCCTCCGGAAACGTCCGCTGTATCTGTGCGATCACCGCAGACGGGTAACACTTCTGATGAGTCACGTCTACCACAGGATAGGTCAGATACAGTGCATGGGAGGCAGAGGACAGCAGCTTATACGCGGCAAGGCGTGCATCTGCCATCTGGCTTTCCGCCGGCTTTGCCACAGACAGCCGCACGTCTTCCGGCAGGAATTCGCAGTCCCGTTCCGAAAAAACCATGCTGCCGCCGGGAAATGCAGGAAATGTTCCCTCACAGACACCCAGCAGGAAAACGATTTTCGGAGCATTCAGACGTGCGGTGCTGCCCTGTGAGATCAGCACAGCGTCCAGTGTCCGCGGCGGCGTAGCACGCTGAATGTTGCCGGTCAACGCCGCAAACACTGTGCTGAACTCCGAGAATTCCATTTCCAGTGTCCGGTACAGCGTGGACAGGTGTTCCAGAATATCGATAAAGCTATTCCAGACCAGTGCCCACTCCTCGGAAGTCTGCATGCGTTTCTGCTCATCTGCAATTATTTTCAGCTGACGGTTTAACTGCTCCTCCACCTGCTGTTCTGTCAGGAACTGGTACAGCATGCTGCAAAATTCCGCACCGGTATGCTGCCCTTTCAGTTTTTCCCGCAGTTCCTGCAATGGGGTCAATAATTTCAGACGAACCGCTTCTGCTGATGCAAAGTTCCCCGCAGTAAAGGGCGTATTCCACGTTTTTCCGTCAATTTGCCACATATAGCAATAGTTTTCCAAATCGGAAATTTCTTCGACGGAGCAGGAAGTCAGACCGGTCTTTCCCAGACGCATCAGCAATTCTGTGTCCGGACGGGTTTGCCGCAAAATGCCCAGCAGCGTATGCAGATACACCAGCAGGGGCGTGTACAGCATTGACTCTTTTTCGTCCATGTAGTAAGGCAGTTTATAGCGTTCCATTGCCGTTTCCAGAATGCTCCGGTAATCAGTCATCTGGTTGGACAGCACGGCAATATCCCGACAGCGGAGCGTGTGATCTTTCGCCAGCAGCCGCCGAATGGTTGCACAGACGTAGTCCACTTCCTCTGTGGGCGACTGTGCTTCCAAAATATGCAGGTGCGGTGCTTCTCCGGAAAACGGCTGGGTATTCCGGAAAACGTGTTGGTTCAGCCAGCTGAGTTCAGCTGCCTGAAATCGGTACGGGGTATCGCACACTTCCGTTTCCACCGGAATCCGCAGCTTTTTTGCCATATCCTGAATCTTGCAAAATGTTTCCTGCACGGCGGCAAACAGCGAGAACGGTTCCTTTCGGGTGTGCTCCATGCGGAGTGCGATATACAAATCCTTGCCGGACGAAAGCAGCACAGACAACATCTGGTACTCATCTTCCGTGAAGCTCTCGAACTCGTCCAGAAAGATCACATCACCCAGAAATGCATCATGACCATTGGCAATCGCAGCCGCTTCGGACAAGTCCGTTTCTGTATCTTTCAGCTGGTGCTGTTCCAGAAGCCGGTCATACCGCTGATAGATCTCAAACACGTCCAGCATCTTTTCCTGCAATCTGCCGTTCAGTTCCGCACTGGAATTGTACAGCTGTTCCGGCGGGATTCCGCTACGGCGAAACTGGGTAAACATCATTGCCAATTCGCTGATAAACGAAGCCTGCCGGCACTGTTTTCCCAACAGCTGCAATTTTTTCTCCCGTTCCGAAACCTGCAACACCGCCTGATACAGCAGTGCCATTTTTGTCAGTTCGTCCGCATTGGTCTTGCCGTCCGGCACGCAGCCGAACCGCTGGAATACCGCACGTGCCAGAGATTTGAAGCTGTGGGTTTCCAGCTGGTTAAATGCAACCGGTCCGAGGATCCGGTAGAGTTTCTGGTCAAATTCGTAGGAAAACTGCTCCGGCACCAAAGTCAGAATCTGTTCGCCTGCCTTCAGCTGCTTCTGCAAATGCTGAATCAGACATGTGGACTTTCCGCAGCCGGCACCGCCGATAAGAATATGCAGCAAATTCCATGCACCTCCTGTAATTGAAAAAGTGGTTCACGCTCGTGAAAAATAGGATCACTCCTATTATACCAGCTAAATCGCAAAAAGTCAATTTTTCCGCAAAGAAATGCAAAAAAGCCGCAATGTGATACGCACACTGCGGCTTTTAGATTTCATGACTATTTTTATTTTATCTTTTTCTTGAGATTGTTTAATGTATTTCTGCCTAAGTCTTTTACTGTGTAAAAATCTAAATCATCTTGCTTAGAGCGATTACAGTGCTTACACATGCACTGTAAATTATTCAAATTATCACTGCCGCCATACTTTTGCGGAATAATATGATCGATGTCAATATCACCTTTTCTGAAACTGCGACCACATCTCACGCAAGTATACCAGCCATAATTCGAATCATTATTCTCGAACCAATCGTCCCTATAGCCCATTATTTTTCCTCTTTAGTTCAACCCTCTGTGACGGATTTCCTTTTCTAATGCTTCAACAAATCTGGGGTCAACATCAGGATCAAATCTTTTTTCTTCATAAGTTCTAAGCAGACCACTATCCGGAGCCTGCTTGCACATAGCCTCGTATTTTTGGGGAAGGCTTTCATTCAGATGATTTCCCGCTGCTTGTAAAACGTCTAAAAATCCCATATTATTTCCTCCTAAAATATAATAAAATACAGCAATAAAATAATCCATATTTTTGTCTATTTTTATTGCTGACATAATTATACACCCCCCCGAATTTTGTCAATAGCTATTTCGTATTTTCATCATTTTGCACAAATACTGAATTTGAAAAATGGTCTAGTCAAACTGTCAAACGTAAAAAAAGCCGCAATGTGATTCGCACACTGCGGCTGTACAAAGCGTATTTTTACAAATGCCCTCACGAATTCGGTTCCACGATAATTTCCCGATGCGGCACCGGCGTGGAGAACACAATCTGGGTGGAGGTGTTTCCGAAACGCTGAATCTTTCCGATAAACGTATCCAGTTCCTGCGTGGACGGAAATGCCACCTTGATCAGCATGGAGTACACACCGGTAATGCAGTTGCACTCCAGCACGTTGGGGCAGCTGTTAATGAACGGATAAAACTCCGACTTCTGGTCTGCCGACAACTCCAGATTGATGAAAGCGGTAATATGATAACCCAGCTTCTGCCTGTCAATTACGGTATTATATCCCAGAATGATTCCCTGCTTTTCCAACTTATCGATTCTGGAAGAAACCGCCGGAGCCGACAAAAATACCTTCGAAGCAAGCAGCTTCAATGGTGCTCTGGCATTTTCCTGTAACAATGTGATTAACATGGCATCAATTTTATCCATGAATCTATCCCGTCCTTCCTTTGGCTTTCTTTTCAAGAAACCTTATGAAACAAACTTTTTCCGGTGCATCTCTGCGTGAATTTGTTTCATGATTTTCATAATTTAAGTATAGCAAAAAGATATGTCTATTTATAAGAGAAAATATAAATTTTCGGATTTTTCTTTATTTTCTTACTTTTTTACGCTGTTAATCTTGTCTTTCGTTTGCTGTACTTCCTGTAAGTTGTTCCGGAAATAATCCTGTGCTTCATCAAGCAAACGATTAACGTATTTTTCCGCAGCATCTTTAATGTCATTGGAGCCGTTCTGTGCCTTTGTCAGCATATCCAGTGCACGCTTTTTGGCTTCCTGCAAAATCGCCTGTTCCGAAATCATGCGGCTTGCACGGGTTTCCGCGTCCTGTATGATTGCTTCCGCCTTTTCTCTGGCTTCATTGATAATGCGGTCGCAGTCAGAATCGATCAGCTTTGCACGCTTGATCTCTGCCGGAATATTCAGATGTGCAGAATTCAGCAATTCCCGCATGCGGTCTGCATCGATCACAGCCTTATGTGCGGCAAACGGAATCGGGCGGGAACGATCCAGCAGGTCGTCCATATCATCTAAAATTTCTTCTATATTCATGACAGCTTCTCCTTTACCAATCGTTTTACAATCATATCCAGTATTTCCGGCGGCACAAAGTGGCTGATGTCACCGCCAAATGCAGCGATCTGTTTCACCACGCTGGAACTCAGGTACATATTCTCTGAAGTTGTAGTCAGAAAGACGGTTTCGGCTCCGGCGTACAGTTTCCGGTTCGCCAGTGCCATCTGGAACTCGTATTCGAAGTCACTCACCGCACGCAAGCCTTTGACGATCGCCGTTGCTCCTGCGTCTTTGACGTAATCCGCCAGCAGTCCGTCAGAAATATCTACTGTCACATTGGGCAGATCCCGTGTAACACACAAGATCATGTCCCTGCGTTCCTGCGGCGAAAAGCAGGCGTTATTCTTCATGATGTTCTTGGACACCAGCACGATCACCTGATCGAACAGCTTCGATGCACGGGTGATAATATCCAGATGTCCCACTGTAACGGGATCAAAGCTTCCCGGACAAACCGCAATTCGTTCCATATGTATTTCAGTCCCTTCTGCAAATGTAGGTGGTGACTGTAATAGCACCGTACTTTTTCTGCTTTTTCTGTTCCAGAACGCCTACAGACTGGGGCATTTCCAAACCGGTTTCGTGTTCGCAGATGACAATGCCATTATCCGCCATATGTTCTGCCAACAGCGGCAGCAGCTTTTCATGCATACCCTTTCGATACGGCGGGTCCAGAATGGCAATGTCAAACTGCATGGCAGTGGACTGCAAAAACGACTGTGCCTCTGTCTGGTGCAGCTGTGCCTGTTCTGCAAACTGTACCGATTCCAGATTTTCCCGTGTCACCTGTAGGGAACGTGCGGAACGATCTACAAATACCACTGATGCCGCACCGCGGCTCAACGCCTCGATTCCCATCTGCCCGCTGCCTGCAAACAAGTCCAGCACTGCCGCATCAGGCAAATCAAACTGAATTGCCGAAAAAATGGCTTCCTTCACTTTGTCGGTAGTCGGACGCACGTCCATGCCTTCCAATGTTTTCAGTCTTCTTCCTCTTGCACTGCCGGCAATTACACGCATACCGATCTCTCCTTTGCAGATGTCATGGGGATTTCCCGCATGACATGTGATTTTCTCAAAGCATGTTCCCTAGGGCAACACACTCTTTTTATTATACAACGAAATGCGGCAAATGTCCAGTATTTTTTTGCAAAGCTTACGATACCGCTTTTAGGCAATACCGCACAAAGATTGTGCGACAGATGCGTCGTCAAATTTTTCGTCAGATGAAACAAAAAGCGGAGTGAATACTGGATGTATTCACGAGCATTTTTGTGAAATATGAGAGTCTGTTTCGTATCTGACGTATG
>ERZ507062.643-NODE-643-length-11464-cov-17.4817_pt1 | contig 11464 bp, 8 predicted proteins | sample MGYA00513786_ERZ507062 | MGnify/ENA metagenome assembly ERZ507062 | reverse complement strand
TCAGTAAAGAAAAAAAGAAGCGTAACTCCTTGTGAAATCGGTTGGCTGCTGTAGCGGGGAACCCCTCAGTCACCTGCGGTGACAGCTCAGCACAAGGCACGCCCTTCGGGTGCCCTAAAGGGGAGCCTTATTCACAAGCTTGCAAACGCCGTATTTCATAAAGTTACCCGCCTGAACAAGAAAACACCTGAATATCAACATTACCGATACAGGCAAGGGCAACCACCGGCGTTGGCAAGCCCCAGGCGGACAGCGAGGGCAACGAGCGAATTCCGCCGGACGGTTTCGACACGGCTGCCCTAGAAAATTGTTGCCCTCGGGCAAGTCCGCGGGGCGATGTATTGCCCCCTACACATTCCAAGCAAAAACAAAAACAGGCTGTTGTACCTCTTGCACCGGTACAACAGCCTGTTCTATTTCTACAAATTCGCCGCGTGCTTAGTCATCACTGTCCAGCTTCAGCACGCTCATAAATGCTTCCTGCGGAACTTCTACCGAGCCCAGCTGCCGCATTCTCTTTTTACCCTCTTTCTGCTTCTCCAGCAGCTTTTTCTTACGGGTAATGTCGCCGCCGTAGCACTTGGCAAGCACGTCTTTCCGCATGGCCTTGATGGTTTCTCTGGCAATGACCTTGCCGCCGATCGCCGCCTGTACCGGCACCTCAAACAGCTGCCGCGGAATGTTCTCTTTCAGCTTCTCCACGATTTTTCTTGCCCGTTCGTATGCCTTGTCGGTGTGAATGATAAACGACAGAGCATCGACAATTTCGCCGTTCAGCAGTACGTCCAGTTTCACCAGCTTGGATTCCATATAGTCGCTGACTTCATAATCAAAAGATGCATAGCCGCGGGTGCGGGATTTCAGCACATCAAAGAAGTCGTACACAATTTCATTCAGCGGCAGCACATAGTGCAGGGACACACGGGTGTCGTCCAGATACTGCATATTGACAAACACGCCGCGGCGGTTCTGGCAGAGTTCCATGACATTGCCCACAAAGTCCGCCGGTGTCAGGATCTCCGCCTTGACCATCGGTTCTTCCGCTTTGGCGATTACTGCCGGATCCGGATAGTTGGTGGGGTTGTCGATGTATTGTACTTCCCCGCTGGTCAGGGTGACACGATAGATAACAGAGGGAGCAGTGGTGATCAGATCCAGATTGTACTCCCGTTCCAGACGCTCCTGAATGATCTCCATGTGCAGCAGTCCCAGAAAGCCGCAGCGGAATCCGAAGCCCAGTGCAATGGAAGTTTCCGGTTCAAAGGAAAGGGACGCGTCATTCAGCTGCAATTTTTCCAGTGCGTCCCGCAGGTCGCCGTAGCGTGCACCGTCTGCCGGATAGATACCGGAAAAGACCATGGGGTTGACCTTGCGGTAACCGGGCAGCGGCTCTGCACAGGGGCGGTCTGCGTGGGTAACGGTATCACCTACACGGGTATCTCCGATGCTCTTGATCGAAGCGGAGAGGTAGCCAACTTCGCCTGCACGAAGCACACCATCGTTGACCAGCGTGTTCGTTGTCATATAGCCGGCTTCCACAATGGTGAATTCCGCACCGGTCGCCATCAGCTTAATGGTATCCCCGACCTTGACGGTGCCTTCTTTGACGCGGATATAGATGACAACGCCCTTATAGGCATCATAATAGCTGTCGAAGATCAGAGCCTGCAGCGGAGCATCCGGATCGCCCTTGGGTGCCGGAATGTCCGTCACAATTTTTTCCATGACGGCTTCGATGTTGATGCCTGCCTTTGCGGAGATCCGCGGGGCATCTTCTGCGGGGATCCCGATCACATTTTCGATCTCCTCGCAGACACGGTCAGGATCTGCGGCAGGCAGGTCGATCTTGTTGATGACCGGCACTACTTCCAGATCGTGTTCGATTGCCAGATAAGTATTTGCCAGTGTCTGGGCTTCGATGCCCTGTGAAGCATCGACTACCAGAATCGCACCCTCACAGGCGGCAAGGCTGCGGGAAACCTCATAGTTGAAGTCCACGTGACCGGGGGTGTCGATCAGGTTGAACACATAGGTTTCCCCGTCCTTGGCACGATAATTCAGACGGACTGCACGTGCCTTAATGGTGATTCCCCGTTCCCGTTCAATATCCATGTTGTCCAGAATCTGTTCTTCCATGTCCCGCTTGGCAACGGTATAGGTCTGTTCCAGAATCCGGTCTGCCAGTGTGGACTTGCCGTGGTCAATATGAGCAATGATGCAAAAATTGCGGATATGTTCCATTCTATGATCTTCCTTCCATTTGAGCCGAGCCGGCTCTGTTCCGAAATTACTCCATGGTATATTATAACGGTTTTTCAGGAGATTGTCAAGGCACAGCTTTCCCGCCGCCGCAGGAGCATGCAGTTACGTGGGATTTTTCAGCGTGGGCAGGTGGCTGGGGAGATACCCCAGCACAATTTTTTGCAGTTCCTCGTTCCAGCAGAAATACAGACGTGCCAGTCCCTTTGCCTTGATGCCGTACTTGATGTGCATGTCCAGCAGATACTTCCGGTCGTCCACCTGTGCCAGATAATCTTCCCGATGCACCCGCAGGGTTTCCGCCCCGCAGCGGGACACGTCCCAGCAATATCGCTGACCATACAGTTCCAGCAGTTCCTCGCTCAGATTCCCCTGCCGGAACTTTCCATAGGCACTCAGATAGAGGATACCGTCACAGATCACTGCCAGATCCAGCTTGCTGCTGAATTTCCGCAGACTATTCCTGGCACGCTGGGTAAAGATCAGGCTGTCCGAGAAATGCTTTTCCGCCCACTCCGGAATGGCTTCCTTGTCTGTGGGGAATGTCGCGGCAATGTCTGCCTTTTCCCGATAGAACTGCACGATCTCCGTAGACTGCTGATAGGAATTTTTTTTCGAATCGTATTCCTGTTCCAGAACCTGATACGCCGCATTCCGCCGTTCCAGTTCCGCTTCTTTTTCTGCCAGCTGCTTCTGATAGATTCGCAGCTGTTCCCCATTCATACGCATATCCGTGTTCTGCTGGGTAAAATCTTTCAGTTGGTTTTTCAGCTCGTCGTTTTCCTGCTGTAAGATGCGGCAGCGTTCCTCCAGCGAAAGGGTTTCCTGCTGGCTGTCCTGCAATACTGCCAGCCGTGCATCTGAATGAAACAGGATCCTGCCAAATGTAAAGGCTCCGCGTTTGAGCATCTGCCGCAGTTCCTGCTTCCGCTGGCGGGAAAAGCCGTCCATGTCCCTGGCGTACTGGGCATAGGGATAGCGTTCCGCCGTACTGCCGTGCCGGAGGATCAGCATGTCCCCTTCCTGCAACGCAAGCTTATACTTGCGGGAAAATTCTTCCAGACAGCGGTGCTCCACGAAACAGACCACCCCGAACCCCAGCAGCTTTTCTGCCAGTTTCTCAAACGGAAATACCGGCAGTTTCTCCGTCGTTTCCGCCTTTGCCGGTGAAGCTGCTTCCGGTTTGAGTTTCATCTTGCTGCTGACATGCCGCTTGACACGGCGGTTCAGCGGCTGCTGTAGGTTTTGGTCACAGTCGATTCCGCTTCATTCATCTGCACATTGCGGTCATAAAAGTGCAGCATGTCGTTATGGGCAGAAAGCTCTGCGGAAAAGGACTGTAGTTTCGGCACGGCTGAAACGTCCATCTGCTCCAGATCCAGCTTTTTCTGCACTGTACCGCTGTCCGCCACAACGACCAAGGGCATGTCGAAATCTGCTGCGTGACAGAGAGCATCAAAGTAGGCAATGTCGCTTTTCTTCCGAATCTCCATGGCTTTTCCGTTTAGCAGAAAACCGTTTTTGAGAAATCCCACATGGGGATTCTGTGCCAGTGCCGGAATGATCATAGGACGGAACACTTCACAGGGAGCCGTGCTGTCTGACGGTTCAGAACAAATGGTGCGGACACCCACTTCCACATCGTCCTTGCAGAGCAGGAAAGAGATCTCGGTTTCAAAAATTCTGCCGCTGACCGCAGGGCGTTCCTGCGGAGTACCCAGATTGGCACCAATGTCCGGCTCGATGATCTGAAACGACCACAGCCCGCGGTTTTCCAGATAGATCACATCGACAGCCGCCCCCACCGAGGAGTGAAACGAGTGCAGCTGCTGCATGGAAAAGGCTTCATATTGTGCCGGCTCCGGTGTGCAGATGTCCTCCGGCAGGCTGCTGAATTTTTTCAGACGGGAACGGAGCCAATGCAGGGTTTCCAGCACACAGATGCAGAAAACCTGTTCCGCAGGCAGTTTTTTCTGTGCCGTTCTGGCGTGGAATTGATAGGTAGGATAACGCTTGGTGGGCTGTAGGTTGGTAGTCTGATATTTCATGTACATCTCTCCTTTTCCGGAATGATTTATGCGGTATTGCCTATTGTAATTTTTCATAGGGAGCGATTCCCACGGCATCGAAGCCGGCGATCTCGCCATATGCTGCCAGTGCAAAGTCGAACAGTTTGGCACCGATCACGCCGCCGGTGCCCTCTCCCAGACACATGTCGCAGTCCAGATAGGCACGCAGCCCCAGTGCCTCCAGTGCCAGCTTTCCGGCAGGCTCTCTGGAACAGTGAGAGGCGAACAGATACTGCCGGCAGAGAGGAACCAGCCGCACGGCACAATTCGCCGCCACCGCGGAAATAAAGCCGTCGATCAGCACCGGCACATGGTAGACTGCACCGCCCAGAAATGCCCCAGCCATGCCGCAGATGTCCAGCCCGCCGACCTTGGAAAGCACATCGAGCACATCGTTCCTGTCTGGCTGGTGCAGGGCAATGGCTTTCGCAATGACTTCCACCTTGTGCCGCAGTCCCACACCGGACAGACCGGCACCTCGTCCGGTGACCTGCTCCGGCGGCAGCTGCTGCAAAACGGAAAAGACCGCACTGGAAGTGGTGGTGTTGCCAATGCCCATTTCGCCGGTGATGATCAGGTTGTAGCCGGCGGCGACCTTTTCTCCCACCAGTGCAATGCCAGTGAGAATGGCACGTTCTGCCTGCTCCCGTGTCATAGCCGGCTCATGGGCAAAGTTGCGGGTGCCGGCGGCGATCTTTCTGGAAATTATGCCGTCGCAGTGCAGTTCCTCCGCCACGCCGATGTCCACGGGAAAAACATCTGCCCCGCAGACACGGGACAGGGCATTGACTGAAGTGATGCCCTTGGTAAAATTGCGGGTAACGGCGGCAGTGACTGCCTGTGTGGTCTGCGTCACGCCCTCTGCCACAACACCGTTGTCTGCACAGAAGATCAGGACTGCCTTTTTTCGCGGCGGCAGGTTCGCCGTACCGGTAATGCCTGCCAGCTGTACCACCAGATCTTCCAGCCGCCCCAGACTGTGCAGGGGCTTGGCAATCGCGTCCCAGTGCTGTCGGGCTGCTTCCATAGCCGCGGAATCCAGTGGTGAGATCTGCTGTAACATTTCTTGAAGCATGGGAGTTCCCTCTTTCTTTCAATATTTCCTTTCAGTTATTGTTTTCATTATAGCACGTTTTGTCGATTTGTGCAAGGTATTGAAATACATGCGGCACCGAATCGCCCGAAATTTTTCTGCTTTATTTATAGACAACCGCCAACTTTTTTGGTATACTATAGGAAACACTGAATAAAGCTTGTGCGTAAGATGCGTCGTCAGATTTTTCGGCAGATTGCTCAGAAATTCCGCAGGCATACTTGATGTATGGCAAGGGATTTCTGGGCAATATGACGGAAAATCTGCACGCAGATTGCGTGCAAAGCCGTCAGGCGGGCTTTATGCAGTGTTTCCTATATGATAAGCAAACCAAAACCACACACAGAAAGGACAGCATATGACAGAAACATTTGTGTTGGAATCCCACCATGACCGCCTGCTGCTGCATGGGCTGGTGGTTCGTCCGGAGCAGGAACCCTGTCGGGGCATTCTACAGGTGGCACACGGCATGTGCGAGCACAAGGAACGCTACCTGCCGTTCCTACAGGAAATGGCAGACCACGGCTATCTCTGCATCATTCACGACCACCGCGGACACGGTGAAAGCGTCCGCCAGCCGGAAGATCTGGGGTACTTTTATCCGGACGGCGGCACGGCGATCGTTTCCGATCTCTATCAGGTGACACGTTGGATACGGGAACAGTATCCGGAACTGCCGTTGTATCTGTTCGGGCACAGCATGGGTTCGCTGGTGGTTCGGTGCTATCTGAAACGGTATCCCGATGTGCCGGACGGCGTGTTCGTCTGCGGCTCTCCCAGTGCCGTTTTTGGCATGGGGCTGGGCGAACGGGTGCGGGCACTGCTCGCCAGGAAAAAGGGTGCACAGTATCACAGCCCGATTCTGGCAGAAGCACTGTTCGGCGGATTCCAGAAACCGTTTCGGGAAGAAGGCAGACCTAACGCGTGGATCTGTAGTGACCCCGCTGTGGTAGATGCATACAACGCAGATCCGCTTTGCAGCTTCAACTTTTCCCTGAACGGCTACGAAGCATTGCTCTATCTGCTGCGGACAGTCTACAGCACAGAGGACTGGCGGGTGACACAGCCGAACCTGCCGATCCGGTTTCTCTCCGGTGCAGAGGATCCCTGCCGCGACAGCGACCAGAAATTCCAGCAGGCAGCGGAACTGCTCCGCAGTGTGGGATACCAAAACGTGACCGCCAGACTGTTTCCGGCGATGCGGCACGAGATTCTCAACGAACCGCAAAAAGAACTGGTCTATCAGGACATTCTGAAAACCATACAGATATGGGAGGAAAACTAATGAACATTCCAAAGGAAATACAGGAAAGCCGCATTGCTTGGGCGGCAAATGATGCCAAGCGGGACAGCGGCTTGCAGGAGCCGCAGGGCATAGAAAAATTCTGCGATCTGGACTACGCCGGTGACGGCATCACGGAGCACTTGCTGGACGTATACCGTCCGGTGCAAAACGGCGAAAATCTGCCGGTGCTGATCAGCATTCACGGCGGCGGCTGGTTCTACGGGGACAAGGAACTGTACCGGTTCTACTGCATGCACATGGCGGAACTGGGTTTCGTGGTGGTAAACTGCAACTATCGCCTTGCTCCGGAGCACCCCTATCCGGCTGCCATTGCCGATGTGTGTCAGGTGATTCGCTGGACACTGGCACACCGGAAGCAGTACACGTCCAACCCCCACTGGTTTCTGGTAGGCGATTCCGCCGGTGCCCAGCTGGTCAGCCAGTACTGCATTCTGGCAGGAAACGCCGCCTATCGGGAACAGCTGGACTTTGCCACCTATGACCAGCTGCCGGACGGCACTGCCCTGAACTGCGGCATCTATGACATGTCACTGGAAAATATACACAAAAGCATTTACACACAGGAAGCCGCTCCGGAACAGCAGAAGCTGTTTGAACAAGTTCTCACCTATATGAACAGCAGCTTTCCGCCCTCGTATCTCATGGCAAGTGTCAACGACGGGCTGCGTCCCCGCACAACGCCGATGCGGCAGCGGCTGGAAGCATGCGGGATACCATTCACCTTTGCGGAATACGGCGAGGGCGTACCGTCAGACAGCCACGTATTCCACCTGAACTTGTACAGTGAAAACGGCAAAGCCTGCAATCAGGCAGAGGCGGATTTCTTCCACCGTCTGGAGCAGCAGGAAACCAGACACGCCTGAACACGCAGCAATATCCAAAGGGCAACACTACCCAAACCAAATGCCCCCGACTTTTCCAAAAAGAAAGTCGGGGGCATTTGGTTATTCATAGGGCAATTTACGCTGCTATTCTGTAGTTTCGCTGTCTGCGAACTGGCTCTGATACAGGTTTGCGTAGAAGCCCTTCTGTGCCATCAGCGAATCGTGCGTTCCCTGTTCCAGCACATTTCCCTGATTCATCACCAGGATCCAGTCTGCACTTTTGATCGTGGAAAGACGGTGAGCAATGATAAAGCTGGTCTTGCCTGCCATCAGCTTTTCAAATGCCTTCTGGATCCGCTGCTCCGTCCGCAGGTCAATGCTGCTGGTGGCTTCGTCCAGAATCAGGAACGGCGGGTCTGTCAGCATGATGCGGGCAATGCAGAGCAGCTGCTTCTGTCCCTGTGACAAGCCGCTGCCGTCCTCTGTCAGCACCGTGTCATATCCCTTGGGCAGCCGGCGGATAAAGCCGTCTGCATAGGCAGCTTTCGCCGCAGCCACGATTTCTTCCCGTGTCGCGTCCGGTCGGCTGTAGGCGATATTTTCCGCAATGCTTCCCGTGAACAGCCACGTTTCCTGTAACACCATACCGTAGCAGGCACGCAGGCTGTCCCGTGTGACACCGGCAATGTTCTGCCCTGCCACGGAAATTTCGCCGCCGTCTACGTCATAGAACCGCAGCAGCAGATTGATCAGTGTAGTCTTGCCGCAGCCGGTAGGCCCTACAATGGCGATTCGCTGTCCGCAGTGCACGTCCAGATTGAAATCCGTAATCAGCGGACGGTCTGGCACATAGGAAAATTTCACATGGGAAAGCTGCATGGTGCCGTTGCAGTTTTGCAGTTCCGGCAGGTGGCTGTCGTCCGACTCCGCCGGTTCGTCAATGACTGCAAACACACGCTTTGCGGAAGCAACGGCGTTTTGCAGTTCCGCCACCACGCCGCTGATCTCATTGAACGGCTTGGTGTACTGGTTGGCATAGGTGAGGAAGCTTGCCAGCTGACCAACGGTAATCACACCGATCAGCGGCACGTTGCCGGTAGCCGCCAGTGCTCCGCAGACACCCACAGCGGCATAGATCAGAGCGTTGACAAAACGTGTCACCGGATTGGTGATAGAACCGAAAAATGTTGCCTTTGCTCCGGTCTGCTGCAATTCGGTATTGTATACGTCAAACCGTTCTTCCGCACGCTTTTCATAGGTAAACGCCTTAACTACTTTCTGGGAGCCGATCATCTCCTCCACCAGACCGCCCAGTGCTCCGCGGGCATCGGAAGATTTCAGATAAGAGGAACGGGACATCTGTGTAATTTTCGCCGCAACCAGCAGGGAGATCGGCGTGAGAATGACTACCAGAATGGTAATGCGGACGTTGATCGTCAGCATAAAGATCAGCGTACCCAGAATGGTGAAAATACCAGTGACAAACTGGGTGAACGCCTGTAGGAAACCGTCAGAAATGATCTCCATATCCGAAACGGCTCTGCCGATCAGATCCCCTCTCGCCTGTCCGTCGATGTACCGCAGCGGGACATGCTGCAAGTGGCTGAACAGGTCGCACCGCAGGTCGCGAATGGTGTGTGCCGCCAGACGGTTGGTACAGAGGGACATGAGCCACTGGAACAGGGCACTGACGGCAATGGTCAGTGCCAGAACGATGATGATTTTCCACAGCTGTGGAAAGTCTACCTCGTGTACAGCAACCACGCAGTCCACTGCCTTACCAATGAGGATCGGCACAAACAGGGAAAGTCCTGTGCCGATCAACGCAAAGAGCAGCATTCCCAGCAGTTCCTTGCGGCACGGCTTGGTATACGATAAAATTCGCCGAATGACTGTCAGCATAAACTTTCCCTCCTCACTGCATCTGTGTGTGGTAAATATCCGCATAGACCGGACACTGTACCAGCAATTCGTCATGTGTGCCATAGCCCACACACTTTCCATCGTCCATGACCAGAATGTGGTCAGCATGCTGAATGGAAGTGGCACGCTGGGAGATCATGATCTTTGTCACATCGCCCATTTCCGCCGCCAGCTGCCGCCGCAGTTCCAAGTCGGTGGCATAGTCCAGTGCACTCATACTGTCGTCCAGAATCAGCAGCTTCGGGTGTCCTACCAGTGCACGGGCAATGGTCAGACGCTGCTTCTGTCCGCCGGACAGGCTGCGTCCGCCCTGTGTCACCTTCGTTTCCAGTCCCCTGGAGGTCTGGCTGACGAATTCCCACGCCTGTGCAATTTTGCAGGCATGTTCCAGTTCTGCGTCATCTGCCGCCGCATCTCCCCAGCGGAGGTTTTCCGCGATCGTACCGCTGACCAGAGATGCCTTCTGCGGCACCACACCGATTATCTGCCGGAGGGAATCCAGTGTGTAGCTGCGGACATCTTCGCCGTAGATTCGCACCGTTCCCTCAGTGGTGTCGTAGAACCGCGGGATCAGGTTGGCAATGGTACTCTTACCGCTGCCGGTACCGCCGATAATGCCCAGCGTTTCTCCTGCCCGCAAGCTAAAGCTGATGTCATGAATGGCAGCCTCTCCGCCGTCCGGATAGGCAAATGTCACGTGATCGAATGCCAGCACCGGAGCCTGTTCCTGTACCGTCAGAGGCTTTTCGCCGTCTGTAATCTCCGGCTCCTCTGCCAGCACGTCGGAAATTCGCTTGGCAGAAGCCGCCGCCTTATTAAAGGAGATCAGCAGTTCCGCCATACGTACCATGGACAGGGCAATCTGTGTCATGTAGTTGACAAATGCAGTCAGTTCACCCTGTGTCAGATGACCGGTGTCCACGCGAATGCCGCCGAACCACAGCACTGCCACAATGCCCATATTCATAATGAAGAAAGAAGCCGGATTCAGAATCGCACCCACTCTGCCCACGGCAATGGAACGCTTGGCGAATACATCGCAGTCATTCCGGTAGGATTCGATTTCCTCGTCCTGTCTGGAGAACGCCCGAATGACACGGACACCGTCCAGATTTTCACGGGTATGCCGTGCAATGTTGTCCAGTTTTCCCTGATTCTCACCGTAGCGGGGAATCGTCCAGCAGGTCACGCTGTACAGCAGCACGCCAATGATCGGAATGACGATCAGGAAAATGATGGACAGCTTCAGGTCAATCCGCATTGCCATAATTGCCGCACCGATAATCAGGAATGGGCAGCGGGTCGCCAGACGAATCACCATGTTCAGACCGCTTTGCACCGTATTGGAATCGCTGGTGATTCGGGTGATCAGCGAAGCCGTACCGATACGGTCTACCGCACTGTGCGAAAGGGTGTTCACATGGCGGTACAGTGCCCGCCGCAGTGCCGTGCCGAAGCCGTAGGCGCACTTGGAAGCGTAATACTGGCAAATCAAAGCGAATATCAGTCCGCACGCCGCCAGCAGAAACATTGCCCCGCCCATTTTCCAGATGTATCCGGTATCCCGATTGGCAATACCCACGTCGATCATTTTCGCAGTTACCAGCGGCACGATCAGTTCAAAGATCGCCTCCAGCAGCTTGAATATCGGTCCGAGAATGCACTCTTTCCAATACCCTTTCATATAGGGCAGCAGCCGTCTGACACTGCCCGCCTTTTTTGGTTTCATAGAATCTCTCCTTGTTCCCAACAGATTCGCACATTTCTGTGCAGTGCTTCTCTATTATACCCTATTTTCCCAGCAATTGCAAGCCGACGTTTGATACATTTCTGTTATTCGCAGGAAAAACAAAGGTAATACCGCACAAAGATTGTGCGACAGATGCGTCGTCAAATTTTTCGTCAGATGAAACAAAAAGCGGAGTGAATACTTGATGTATTCACGAGCATTTTTGTGAAATATGAGAGTCTGTTTCGTATCTGACGTATG
>ERZ507062.640-NODE-640-length-11500-cov-6.25775_pt1 | contig 11500 bp, 15 predicted proteins | sample MGYA00513786_ERZ507062 | MGnify/ENA metagenome assembly ERZ507062 | reverse complement strand
ATGCATTTGGATGTTCTGTAAATGAGCTTCCGCTTTCCTTCGTTCTCTCCTGGTACGAACAGAAAGCAGTCTGCATCCTGTTAACGCTCCTGCACCTTGGTATTAAAAATATCCGTCTTGGTCCTTCACTTCCGGCGTTTTTGTCTCCTAATATTCTGAATTTTCTGGTAGAAAATTATGGTATAGCACCTGTCACCACACCAGAAGAAGACATCAAAACACTGATGAACCATAGCAAATAAATTTTTCAAAACCTTTGTACAATCAACAAAGCCGGTACTGGATCCCAAAATCCTGTATCGGCTTTTAAGAACAAACATAGAGCCCAGAATTATAGCTTCAAGGCACTGGCCTGCAAGGAAATTTGCAAATGTCCTATATGTCAGGGAGCATATTTTCAGAAATGCCTCTGCTTTTTGTCTTGAGATAAAAGCAAATATCACTTTTCTTACCTGTATATATAGTCTTTCTTTCTGAAAAAGAATATAACATGCAAAAGAATTTCCTGAAAAATCATCCGGAATATATGCTAAAACTTTTCGTGCTATATCATTATCATCAGTGCCACTCCAAATTTTCCACTTTTAACCCTACTTTTTTGCAACATTTCATAATCACGTCTCTTGCTGGAATCCGGACATCTCCATGGCCGCATACATTTGCCAACGGCATTTCCAATGAATTCATCAGCCATACAAAAGCCATATATCCATCTTCATTACGCTTCAAATTCCGCTGTTATGTAATATCCCTGCGGTGTATGCTCGATATTGGTTACAATGCCTTCTTTTGCCTTAATGCGGTCTGCATTTTTGTAGCAGCCGGACATTGCAACTGCCGGTTCTATGATATAACTGTAATTCATATAAGACTGAAATTCCGAGATCTGCACTTTATCTCCTATTTCCAGGAGCCCCGGTCTCTCCATCTTAAATTTTTCCTGACGCATGATCCTGTTCCTCCTTTCGTGATTTGTTACTGATTATTCAATCTCTCTGGATCTTTCCCTTTTTGTATTTTGTCTGAATAAGCCATTTCTGATCGATAACTTTAAGGTCTTCTCCGAAGCGGATATGAAGCGTCACAGAGCCCGGCTGCTGTTCTATTTTTTCTATTATTCCCTCACCGAACTTCGGGTGATCGACGCTTTCCCCTGTTTCATATTTTATGATCACATTCTGAGTTCTTCTGTATTCCTGCTCTCTTCGATGCTGATCCCGTATAGCAACTGTTTTGTCGTGAATCGGATTCCTGAGAGTTTTTTCGTAATTGTGGTTCATCAGTGCCTCGCCTGCTTTGTAATAGGGAGTTGGTGCCGCACCAACTAACGAACAGCAGTATTTCCATGCACTTCCGTGAATCCCCGGCTGCCACTGATACTGCTTCGGAACAGGCATGTTGTATCTCATGTAATGTGCATATTCGTGTTTGTAAAGATCCATTCTGTCTTCTTTACTGAGCGGATTTTTCACTGCATATCCTATAAAAAACAGTGAAAAATGAAAATGTTCTTTCTGCCCGTGTCCATTCTGATTATAGGATCCCAATGAATCCGTCTCAAATCCAAAAGTTATAGGCACTTTTGCTCCCTGAAGATGAAATTTTTTATCTAATTCTCTATACAACGCACGAATCTGCGCAATAAGAATCGGCGTTTCTTTCTCAAGTATCGCCCGAAGCCCTTCGTAGGTATTATAGTCCGTCTGCATTATTTTACATTCTTCTCCTCATTCCACTGAAAATATCAAAATCTTTTCCCGGGTATTTTTACCCTCAAATAGATCTTCTGTGCTGATCTCATCATAAAACATCAACTGTTCTTCGGTCATCAGACAGCTTACATACTCTTCTGACGGATAATAGAAAAACAGCAAAATTTCTCTCGGATTTTCATAATACGATTCATAAATTCTTGCCAGTACTTTCCGCAAAATTTCTACCGAAAACGGATTAAAAAAATAGCATCTGTCCACCTCTGTCGGTACCGGATAATCTTCTGCACTGACAGGTTCAAAAATAATTCTTTTTCCTGACACCGCATGTTTCACATTTACTTCTGCAGCTTTAAAAATCCGTTCATCATATTCTACCCCGATGGATCTGCATCGTGTCTGATAAGACAAATAAAAACAGACGCGCCCCTTTCCGGTTCCATAATCAAGCAGCACATTTTTCTTGCCGATCAGCCCACTGTGTGCCAGCCGCTCCAGTACACAATATTGCGTCGGCTCATATGGATAACGATACTGATCCGAATGCGAATCATCTCGTCCAGTCGTTTTTATTTTCAATAACCTGTCCCATTGCGTTTCATTTTGATCCATAAAAAGCTCCTTGCTGTCTTTATTTCGCCATAAAATTTAAAATCCGCTCTATGTATGTCTTCACAGTCCTATCATCACTTCCGAAAATTTCATGTTTGCTTTCCGGTATGTAAACATACTCACAGGAAGTCTTCCCTCGCCGCTGTATCTTCTTTGCAAATTTCTGCATTGTGCGGACTGAAACAAATGCATCTTTTTCCGCCTGAAAAATGATAACCGGTGCAGCAAGTTTTTTCCATCCATAATATTGCAAATACCAGCTCATTTTTATGGATGCCAGCAGCCAGCCATAGGAAGCTGCACTGGTCTGAATATCTTTGCACCGTTTGCGGATTTCATTGTATCTTGTAAATCGTGCTTCTGACACAGCCGCACTTGTTTCAAGAGTTTCATTTCCCTCGTATGGCTTCTGTCCAATCACATATTTCTTCGCTCTTCCCACAAGACATTCCGTCTGTGCGATTGCAACAGTCAACGGCCACGGCACATTTCCCGTAAGTGGCCGGATCATCGGCGAACTCAGTATGATTTTCTGAAAAAGATCCGGTTCCCACGCAGCGGCAATCGTACCGATTGCACCGCCCATCGAATGAGCGAATAAAAAGCGTGGAAGATTCGGATATCTTCTTACTGTATGATGGCATATTTTCAAAAAATCCCGTACAAAACGTTTCCATGTATCAATATGTACTAACGACGGATCCTCTGTAAGCCGGTAACTTAAACCGTGTCCCGTATGCTCCGGTATGCATACATGATAACCTGCTTTCAGGAAATAGTAAACCATCTCATCATATTTTGGTACACCTTCGGTAAAACCGTGACTGACGATCACCACACCTTTCGGCCTTTCCGTCTCATAAAATTTAACATGAAGTTTCGCTGCCCGAGTTGTTTTGCCCTGTCTGTCTTCCTTTGCTCCAGTAACAAACTTGTCCCGGCAGTGTGCTGCCAGATATGGTTCTACTTCATTTCGCATTGCATATTCATAATTTTCTTCCTGTATGATTTTCATATTCGTATACTCCAGATTTTTGCACCACTTCTTTTATACCTGCTGTTGTTTTCCACAAATAATACCGTTGATTTTTTTCTCATTGTAAAATACCAGTATGATTCCTCCGATGCAACAGAACACCGCCGCACCAAAAACCGCCATGCGATATCCCGTTCCGTCTCCTGACCCAATGGTAGAAACGGCTGTAAAAATCAGCATAGAAAGACTCTGCCCCAGTTTGAACGCAAAGGTTCTTGCTGCATAAAACATACCTTCTCGATTGCTTCCCGTTTTTATAGAATCGCTCTGCGCAATATCCGCCACAACCGCCTGTGGAAGAATGCCGAAAATTGCCATCGGAAGTGCCGCTGCAACAGTCAGAATCACCCCCTGAACTGTCGCCGGAATAAACGATATTTTTCCCATAAATCCTGTATAGAAATAAGCGAGACTGAATACTGCAAATGCAAACAAAATCATCTTTTTCTTGCCAAGTTTCGGTGTAAGTTTATTCACCGGAACATAAAATACCAGTGATAAAGCCGTCATCCCGACAAAATATAGTGTTGTCATGGTTTCCGGAAGTTTCAGAAGGCTGGTAACAAAAAAAGGCAGGCCTGTCTGAAACATAGTAAGTGCGATCCAGTAAAAAATATCCGATCCTACAAATTTGCGAAACTCTCCGTTTCTGAATGTGGAAACAAGAGAACGAAAAGCAGATTCTTTCGCCGGAACCGTATTTACATAATCCTTTTCTCTGATACAAAAGACCGGAACAAGCATACAGATAAAAGCCACCGCTGCCATCAAAGTAAATGTAATACGGATAGCTCCAACTCTTCCAAATGTCGGAATAAAGGCTCCCCAGATCGTCGGTGCCAGATATGCCACCGCAGTTCCGGCAATAAAAGTAAACGAAATCACTGTTGAAATATTCAGTCTTTCCTGCTGTGTATGTCCAAGCTCCGGAATCAATGCATTATACGGAGTACAATAGGCAGTGATAGAAAGATAATAAGCCAGAATCATCACAAGCAAAAAGGCTGCATTGATCCAGCTGTTTTTATTGACCGGTGACCAGAAAACAAGCACCGTTGAAAACGCCAATGGCAATGAAGCCCACTTCAAAAACGGAATCCTGCGCCCGTTTTTCGAAGTGCATCTGTCTGACCATGATGCGATCATCGGGTCCGTAAATGCATCAAAAATTCTTCCGAATGCCGTGATTCCGCCGATAATCGTAAAAATTCCAAGCACAACAAGCCCCTGTGGAATGAATACCGTCTGCCCCTGACTGATTGCAGTCTGATCCGGCTGATAAAAATAAACGAGCCAGTTCGAAATAATACCGGACAACATTGCCCACCCGAACTGTCCTGCTGCAAACTGCCATATTTTTGCCGTTGTTAATTTTTTCATGCTGCACCTCCCAATAAGATGATTTTATCCTTTGATTCCTCTTAACAGTAACTCCGTGACAATCTGAAACTGTTTCTGCCCTTCGACTTCCTGATCCGAAGAAAGAATATCTCCTCCGACTGCCAGTTTTTCCATCAATGCCAATAACGTATGCATCAGCGAAAAATACATCTCATCTACAGAACAGGTAAAAAACAGGCTATTGTCTGCTAAACCTCTTTCCAGTGAATCTGTCACATATGGCTTCAACTTCAGGATTCCACTCTCATAATCCGTCAGCCTTTCTTCTGATATCTGATATTTTTTTACAAAAACATCGAACTCCTGCAAAAACTTCAAAAAAGGTTTTTCGTCCTGAAATATTTTATAAAAAATATCCAATGTCTTCTCAATCTGCGCATAACCGGTGTTTGCCTCTTCCAGTTCCTCCAGATATTTCCTCGCAACCCTCTCCCAATATAATTCAGCAGTTTCAATCACCAGCTCTACCTTTGTAGAAAAATACCGATACACTGTAGCCGGTCCTGCTCCTGCGCGCTTCGCCACCTCTTCCATCGATGCGTCTTCCACACACTTTTCCCAGAACAACTCCATAGAAGCTCCTAGTATCCGCTCCCTGCGCTGCTGCGCCTGACGCTCCCTTGTCGAAATTGCTTTCTCTGTCATTTCCAGTGCCTTCCTCTCCCCTTTGTATAATATTTTAATGTTTTTCAATGTGATTTTTCATTTATTTCTTTATGATAGTGATACTATCATTTTTATTTTAATTATACAATGGTTTTGTTATATATTTTATATTTTTGTTTATTTTGTATATCTTATAATTTAAAAAAGACACCTGCCATTTGGTAGATGTCAATCTTAATCAATTATATATAATGGAACAGTTATGCTTCTGTCTTGGTTCATATATTATTTCCAACTCTTCCACACATTCGGCTGGTATCCCAGTGTAGACTGTTTTCCATTTCGGACTACAGGCGTTTTAATTACCTGCGGGTTCTCGAGTACTTTCGTCAGTTTATCTTCATCCGCAATATACTTGACCAACGCAAGTGTATCTTTGTCCCTGCCTTCCCAGTTGATCATATTTTCAAGCCCGCCATTTACTTGTGCAACGGATGTAAACTCACCCTTACTCATACCTTTTTCTTTCATATCAATAAACTGATACTTAATGCCACGTTCCTTGAAAAAACGTTCTGCTTTCTTAGTGTCATTACATTTCTTTGTGCCAAAAATCTGTATGTTCATCTTATTCTCCTAACAATACCTATTTATTGTGCATTGCATTTTGTGTCTTACCTATAATCCTTTGATACATCCAAGTAATCTCTCTTGCCACTAATGTAATCTGCATAGGCAACCTCTGGATCTTTTCCGCGAAATACAGTACATAAGCCACACATATCACAATCAGCAATACATCTGAAAGTATTTTTTATATATTCTCTACGTTCTTCTTCCGTAGAATTCTCGATTTCCGGTGGTCTCATCATCACACCTACTTTACGAGCCCTGTGTTGCTTCTGTATTCTTCGTTAAGCTCACGCAATTCTTTCTCACCATTAATGTACGGCTCATAAAAAGCATCTACGGATCCGCCACCCAGATTGTCACAACCATTACAGAAATCACATGCTCCGCCACACTGATTCAGCCCTTCCTGAACAATACGGATTCTCTCCGCTTTCGTTGTGTCCTTAATCAGAATACTTCTTATTTCCATAACCCCCATTTCCCTTCATCATATATTTATAAAAACAACTCCTCAAACTGCCAGATTTTGTCTTTCGTCCACATTCCTTCTGATTCATTAATATTTTAATACGAGATTCCCAAATAATCTATATACTCTCCCTAAAAATTTTGCTTATTTTTTCTTTTTTGTACTTACCGCACAGATGATTCCATTTCCTGTCACGATCTTAATCGTCCCAATAGCCTGCTTTCCGATTTTATCATATAATCTTCCTGCACTCATGCATTCACCCAGAACTGTATATGGACTGTTTGCCACATATCCAATCGTACCCAATGGTTCCAGTACTGCCTTTATTGCTTCTTTATCATGCTCATTATCCGGTTCTTTAATTAACTTTATCTGCATATCTTTTTCCAAAAAATCTTGTCCATGATATACTTAGTTCCTGTCAATGTAAAATATAATTTAGACATTAAATTCGCTTCCTTCATCTTTTGCAAAATTATTTATCATCATAATGTTTCCAGTCTCCAAATATTCCCCTGTTGCTATGTCCGGTTTTATGACCCTTATTGTCATAATGATTTACACCAAATACACCCGGCCTTGACTCTCCAACCTTATGACCTTTATTGTCATAGTGCTTTAAACCACCAAATACGCTTGGTCTGCTTTCATGAATAATCCGGGGCGAAATCCATCGCCTGCTGCACCGTAATATTCACCTCAATAAATTTATAATAAAAAAAAGAAGCCGGCAAGTTTTTCTGCACAACTTCTTTTCCTCTAAAATATAATACACAAACTTTACAAGATTTAGCCTCCAGCTAACTAAGCTCTAGATTTTTCTTTATATTTTCTCAATTCAGCTTCTAACTCTTTGATCCGGCTCTGTGCCATATCCGCACGTAATTTTTCTTTTTCTGTATTCTGTCTTTCTCTTTCTGTATTTTTTATTTCTGCCAGACGTCCCTGCTCGATTCCTCGCTCATACATTAACTGATCATGTTCAAAACTCTTCATATACCTCAATGACACCTCCCCGTCTCGCTTCACTGCGTCCACCATTCTCTGAATACTTTTCAGTTCATCGTTCACCTCATTATTCTGGTCCGTGTTCTCCATATAATTCAAAAACTGACGAAGTTCCTCTGATATTTTTCCCTTTGTTCCTCTGGTATATAACACAATTGTCACCGCTCCATCCTCGTAATCCATCTCCGGTTCTTCCAGACAGCGATTCTTTATTGTATACCACACTCTGTCATATCCAAATAGATCATAATTACAAATAAAAATCACATAAACCTGCTTCAGCTTTCCGAAATCCTCTCCGGATTTCAAACTCCTGCTGTCAATTATCGCATGATAGAATCTCGACCGCTTCGGAAATGCTGCGATTGCTTTCGCCTTGTCATTTTGATCTGGTTCTACATCATATACCGATGTGATATCTTCTCCGTCTATATCCACACAATCGCCTTCGATGCAAACATCCAGCCTTGCTCCACGCAAATCCGTATTCATACCTGCATAAAACTTTTGCGCGCTCACTTTCAGATTTTTAAAATCTCGATTAAACAGCAGCTTCAAAATTGTGTGTGTAAATTTTTCTCCAGTCTCCGGATGGGTTAACATCGCATTGAACAGGAAATCATCCATCAGATTCAATTCTTCTAGTTTTCTTCTTTGCATCCACATTCTCCTTTTCTATGATGGCAAAGAAGAATGCCGATGGTTTTACACGTTCTGCCTCATCCCCTCCGCCATATTTTCTTGTTCTCGCATATGGGGATTGGATAACCGAACGGTTAAAGAACTTTCCCAGATATGTAATTTTAATATAACAAATTGGGCTAAGAGTGTCAATTATCCATCATAATAATTTCCGATTCTTTTACGTAAGATTACTCAACACTCCCAAACTTCATACCCCTGCCGTCTCACAGACTCATACACCGGCAACATATTCTTCTCCAGAATATTATAAAATTCTTCCTCTGTATTCCCCTTTCGATATAGTTCCTGTCCAGCCCAGATAGAATGCAGGTTATCTCGATAACAGGCTTCAAATCTTTTATGTATGTTCTCATTTTCATGAATCATTCCATACAAGATATACTGATTATACGCAAAATCTTTAAAGAAAGGATTCCATTTCGGAAGGTGATTGCTCTTCGAGGAATTCAAAGAAGAATCCATCGGCATGAGATTCCACAATTCATCATTCATTACAAATGACCATGGAATAAAATGATCTACATCATACTGCTTTGGAACAATCTCTTTTCCTGTAAATACATCACGAATCCCCTGTATTTCCAGAATCCCTTCCCATAATTTCCGGACATTGGACAACTTACGCATTTTCTCATTCATAGGAGCCAGTTTGTAAATAAGTCCGGGAACTTCCGAATTATTGTTTTGCAGCCATTTGACCTTTTCATATTGAATCCATCCAAGAATATTAACCGTATTATCCTGAATCATCTTGATCCAATCTGAATGAAAACGAACTTCTTTTTTTAGCTTGCTGCTCTCACCCAAAATATAAGGAAGTGGCGTCACATTGTCATTGTTTTCTCTGATGTATGTCCTCATACGGCGAATACTATTCCAGTCGGCTTTTTCTTTACTGTGAGAAAAAAATCCCGCCAAAGCCCTGTATGGCACCATATTCGTAAGCTGTTCTTTAAACTTTTTCAGCTCCACATTGTGTTCCCTTATAGCATTTTTAATTTCTACTTTTGACGCATTTGCCGGAAGTGTACTAAGTTCCGTAAGCTGTAAAATCGCACGCTCCAGACCATCACAAACCATTCCATCCGCCTGCAAACCACTAAGATGAATATGAAATTTCCGCACCGAATACCATGCATTTGCAATCATTTCATCAAATGTTGTTTCCGTGATACCTTCTTAAATCAGATTTACAGTTATCTCTGACATCACTGGTTATCCACATTTTTTCTATGCACAATTCCTAAATATTTTTCACAAATTCGCCGAAACTTTTTCTGTGAAATCACAAAAAAATCGCCCACTTCGCTCGCCTTCAAAATTCCCATATTTAAAAGATGTATAAATAATCCCACCTACTTTTACTGCGTTACACATCTTCTGCAAAATATTCGCCAACTCTATTTTCGGTACATGCAAAACAGATGCGCATGCCCAGATTCCATCATACATTTCTTTTTCCTGCAATCCCTGAAACAGCATCTGGTGCACTTGGATTCCTGTAAATTCACTCGCAATCCTGCACAGCTCAGCAGATCCCTCTACTGCATCTACTCGATATCCATGCTCAAGAAAGTATTTCATATCTCTTCCCGAACCACAGCCAAAATCAAGAATATACGATTCCGGCATAAATAAATTCAATAATTCACTCTGCACTTGCGAAAAATCTACAGATAACGTACTTTCAACAAATTTTTCTGCATTTGCGTTATAATATTCTAAAGTTTTATCGCTCATTTATTATTGTCCAACTTACAATCTTTCCCTGACTTTCTCGATCAAAGTAATATTTGAATTTTCCCAAACTGCCTCATAATACTTTGAGCTATATGCACCTCACTTCAGTACGCTTGTTAAAATTACTAAGAATTTCTCCTCGCCTGGTAATCAATAAGTAATAAAAGTCCATAATTTCCCAGTTCCTCTTTTATTATTTCAATGTTCTCTTTATCTTTTGACTCTGCCATATAAAAAAAATCAAAATAAAACTTGTCTTTATCCCCTTTTAAAAACTCTCCAAAACGATCTAAAACACTGCCTTTTACCCTTAATTTTTTAAAAATTGTCAATATTGAATTATTATTATTTTTATCATAACTGTTCAACTTATATATACTTCCACTATCTTTAGCCATCCATATTACGTTCTCATCTAGTTTCAACAAATTTCTAGCAATTTTTCTTTCAATTGTTTGTATCTCATTCAATTGTAAGTTTAATATCTTCCTTATATCTGCATTAATTTTTTCGCTTTCTTTATTATAGTGTACTGCCTGTACAATTGCAAAGATTCCCAAAATAATTGATACTACACTCACCAACATAGATAACATTTCCATCTTCACATATCCTCTTTTCTCAGTCCATATGATGTTTACAATTTTTCTCATAATGTTCAACGTATTAAATATAATTTAAAGTTTTTATCAAATATTACATTGCTTCGCCATTATACTCTTCACATAATTTGTTTTTTATTGTCCGCCCAAAACACCCCACAGGATTTCATCTTTTCCTTTTCCATTAGGCTTATCTCGCCATGACGAAAACAGAAATCTATCAAAATCCAAAAACAATGTTTCCGTATATGGATATTGTCTGTCATAGTTACCTATATTGGTTATGAATTCTGTTCTAATTGATCTCAGTTCATATGTTTTGTATGTAAGTGACGTATGTAATTGTTTATACAATCCAAAATTAAAAGCATCATCTATTTTCATATCTCTTGTCCATACCACCAAATACCTATATACAGGAAAACAGTGATGGACAATTTCCATTACTTCTTCTCTGGACCTTCCCAGCATAATATTAGATTCCGGCATATGAACAATTTTAACTGTACGTGAATTAAGAAGGTCCGGATTTTTCAATCTGATTGCTCTGGAAAAGGTTCTTAATTGTTTCAACTGAGCATCAGCTGCCACTATGCCAATCTGAATTGCTTCCCGGTCTGCAAGTTCTGTAGTTCCACATGGCTGATTCCATTCTAAATCAAGAAAAAGATATTCAACTTGCTCTTTTTCTTTTCTTAACTCATTACTCACATAATCACCCCCAAAAGAATTTATGATGACACTTTATCTTCAAATATGATAATATTGGTCACCTGAAGGACGACAAAAAAGATATTCATGCTGTCTCTTTACCCAGTATTCTGCCATAACCCACTGTACAAAAGTACGTACAACCACTCTGTATTTGGGGCAAAAAAGCGACAAAAAAGACACTGCCCTCCGACAGTGTCTTTCGCATCTTTATGCTCTTTCCATTGCTTCTTTGTAATCTTTTGTATCTGTGAAGATCTCG
>ERZ507062.638-NODE-638-length-11530-cov-5.45342_pt1 | contig 11530 bp, 8 predicted proteins | sample MGYA00513786_ERZ507062 | MGnify/ENA metagenome assembly ERZ507062 | reverse complement strand
GATCCGGACGCGCCACCACCCCAAGTACTGTCAGATGGTACTCCCCGTCCTTCAGGCACCAGTCGTTGCGTTTCATTGTGCGGCCCGTCGGTTTCTTATCTCTATCATAAATATCCCAGTATTCCATTTCTTTGTCTCCCTGTTGAATTTTGTATTGAATTTCCTGTTAAACTTTGTATTGAATTTTTATATTGTATTTCTGGTGAATTTCCCGGTCATGCTTCTGGTGTTTATCATAGCATCCCAGGGAGAGGATTGCAAATGAGAGTTTCAGGAATGGAATCTGTGGCGTAGGCATCGAATTGGGCAGTTAATCCCACTACCCAATGCTCAAAATGCCTCTTTTCAAGATCTTGGCATCGATTTATACTCCTGCTTTTATTTTTCGATGCCTGGTATGTCCGGGAACTTCTCAGATTTTCCCTGTTCCCCTGCAATGATTACATGGAACATATCCAGATATATGTCCACTTCCGCCGCATCCGCCACACATTGTATATCCGCCGACCCAGCCCATTATCATATCGTGATACAAATAAGGCGTATACTGCTGACCACTTCCGCCACAAATGCCACAGATTCCTGCATTGGAAACATAAATTTGTCCGGTTCCATTGCAGACTTGGCAAACTTTTTTCTTATTGCTTGATTTTTTATTATTCTTTGCAACGTTGCGCACCCGGACTTTGCAAGTTAATTTTTTCTTTCCGATTTTGGCAATAATTTTTACATTTCCGGCTTTTCTTGCTTTAACAATACCTTTTTTATTTACTGTTGCTATTTTTGAATTAGAAGAACTCCATTTTACTTTTTTTCGAGTTCCGCTTACTTTTAATTTAACAGTCTTTCCAACAGTCACGGATGCCGATTTTTTGTTCAAACGAACAGGTGCAGCCGATGCAGGCATTGCCATTGCAAGCGTCAATAATGTGACCAGAAATACTGTCAAAATTCTTTTACTTATTTTTTTCATGACTCTTTTTCTCCCTTAAACTCTCTTATATATTCAAAAATCATGTCATTTAAAACTAATCATAATAAATTCTGTCTGTCCTGTTGCTGTATTCATGACATATGCTGACACTACAAAATCTGCTCCGCCTGTTACTTTTATTTTTGCTCCGTTCTTGAAATTTTCGCCTTTCTGCCAGTTCTTCTTGCCATAATCAACGGATATAAGTTTCCAGCCTTTTTTCAGTTTGAATTTAATTGCATTCTTTTTATTTGCGTATTTGGCATATTTCAAATTGACATATGCATTTTTATTAAATTTCTTTCCGGAAATTGTAGTCTTTCCAACTTTTACTGAGCTGATTGGATTTGCATATCTAGCTACTGTTAAATCACAAACATATTTTTTTGATCCTTTTTTTACTGTAATTTTGGTTTTTCCTGCTTTTTTTGCCTTAACCGTAATTGAACCATTTTTTACTTTGGCAGTTGCAATCTTAGGACTGCTTGATTTTACAGAGAGTTTCTTTCCACTTATATATCCAAGATATGTCTCATTGGAAAATCTGTTTTTCACAGACTGTGCAGAATATAAAGTCACCGTCATCTTTTCAGGTACAATCTGCTCCGCATAATAGTCTGCCGATACCGGTAATGCAGTTACCACCAATACCGCTGCTGTCATCATCATTGCCATTAATTTTTTACATGTTTTCTTCATAGTTTTAATCTCCCTTCGTTTATTGAAAAAAATATTTTTTTGTTTTTTACATTTGTATCATTTTTCAAAAGTGTACACTCATTTCACAATATACATTTCCCCATGCTTGAGTTCCTGTCATAACTTCCGACGCCGGTATGATTATTTCTACTATTCGATTACTCATTGCTTTTACTGACGTATCTACATTCAGATCTGAAAGATCAACTACAGTACCCAATGTTTCATCTGTCATTGTAATTGTTCCAGAGGAATAATAAATATTAGCACCTGTTCCATTTACTAACCAGATTCCAAATGTCACGCTTCCATCATCATTTTGGTACACATATTTCACTTCATTATGACTGCACCCTTCATATACCTTCGTTTCGTCCAGATACATGCAATTTTGTGCCACAAAAAAACAAGCATTTTTTCCTGCATTTAATGCCTGTATATATCCCTTCGGATATATATCAACTAGTTTATTTATTATTTTTTCATTTGCCACATCGCTGTAATCAAACTTCCACTCACCATCTTTTTTAGAAACCATCCAAACATAAGAAGTCTGTTCCATATGTGTATTTGGATGTGTACCCGCTACAATATAAAATGTATTTTCAACCGCATAGTAGCCGTCTACTTCTGCAAGTACCTGAGATATCTGGCGGTCATAATTTCCTATATGACTCACCGTTTCTGTCGCCGCATCAAACTCATTTTTTATAGTTTCCTCAGAAGTATCTCTGTATAACTCTGCAAAGTGTTCGTAATCATTTCCTGCATATTCTTTTAATTCATCCATCAGCTCCTGCGTTGCTTCAACTACTTCTTCATCTGATATCTCTGCCTGCACTACCTTTGCGTCACTTCCACCTATTAATGTCATCACACCAACTGCCAATGCCCCTGTTAATGCTATCCATTTTTTTCCTTTTTTCATTCTCATTTCTCCCTTCGATATTACATAATTTTTTCACTTCACCTATAAGACACTTAATCCTCCCGTTTGGTTTTAATTTTTTATTTATTTTATTGTATTATTTTATAACTTTGTTGTCGTAGAAAACAAGTTCCCAAAACGGAAACGAAAAGGAGTTCAAAACACTCCTGTCAGAACTCCCTTTGCTAGTATTTATCATATAAAATTGTTCATTTCCAAAGTGATGTTGCATATCACAATAGAAATATTGTCACTTAATTAATCTTTAATCGATATACTCTGTCCAATTCATCTAAATCCTCTGAATCCATAGTCCATAACTCCCCCCTCAATTCACTGTCTTCTGTAAACGCTCTGGAATCAACAAAATAAGTAATATCCTTATAAGTTCTCGCAGCTATTTGTTCTTGATATGAATCCATATTTAAATACGAATCCAATTCTACTGATTCACCCGAAATAATAAGAATTGGCTCACCAAAGGTTTCAACTTTTCGATCAGTGTTATTTGTGATTCTAATACTAACTGTTCCATTCTCTTCTGATTTATCAATCAAAGTAAGCGTAACATTACCAGACATTACTTGTGTAGATAATAGGGGTTTTTCTAAATCCATTTCATCATCACCATTTGTTGCGTTTGCATTTTCAGTTTCCTGCACCACGATCCAATTCCCATCAAAATTACTGTCTAAACTTCCCCAACTTTGAGTTCCTGTCATGATTTCTGATGCAGGTACAGTCAATTCCACCACACGACTGCTCATTGCTTCTACTGATGTATCTACATTCAAATCTGAAAGATCAATTACTGTACCCAATGTATCATCGGTTACCGTAAGCGTTCCTGATGAATAATAAATGTTGTTATTGCTTCCATTTGCTAGCCATATTCCCAGCACTACACTTCCATCATCATTCTGGTACATATATTTCAACTCACTATTACTACATCCTTCATAAACGTTTGATTCATCTAAATACATATAATTAGTATCTGCAAAAAAGGCTGTATTCCTCCCTTCATTTGTTGCCTGAACATATCTTTCTGGATACAACTCTGCCATTTTATTTGCTATAATTTCATTTGCAGCATCACTATAATCGAACTTCCACTCGCCATTTTTTTCAGAAAATATCCAAATATAAGAGCTGTATTCCATATATGACTTAGGCAATGCTCCATATACAACATAAAATGTATTTCCTACTGCATAGTACCCATTTGCCTTTGCTACTACCTGAAATATCTGTCTATCACAAAACTCAGTCTCCTCTAACATTTTCTGAGCTCCGTCAAACTCTTCTTTTATAGTTTCTTCTGGTGTATTTCTATATAACTCAGCAAAATGTTTATAATCATCCCCTGCATACTCTTTAAAGTTAACCATCAATTCCCGTGTTTCTTCAAATATCGTTTCAGCAGACGTATCTACCCATATCTTCCCATCCCATGTCGTATCATCCGGTACAGAAAATCCATTCAAATCCTGTTTTTTTACAACTTTGTTGATTCCCCTCGCTCCCAGAACCAATACTAAAATCACAAGTGGAATTACAATTGCCTTTGTTCTATTGCCTTTCTTTTTTTCCCTATCTTTTGGATGCTTTTTCTTCTTATCAGGCTTAACTCCTGGAGAAGTATTCTCCGGCTTTGTTGCTGTTTCAAGTGCCTTTCGAAATTCTTCTGCATTTTTATAACGATGTATCGGATTATAATCGCAGGCTTTTATAATTATCTTTCCCAGTTTTTCAGAAGCATCAACCGGCAAGGGTAATATCTCTCCCGACATTCGCTTCTGAAGTGCATCTTCTTTGTCTCGGTAATAAATCATTTGTTTTGCTACATCGACAAATGGATCTCTGCCCTTATTCAGAATCTTGTACATAACAAGCCCCAGCGAATAAATATCCGCCGGTGCACCATATCGTTCTCCATGAAAGACCTCCGGTGCCATATAGGAAAAAGTTCCCTTCGACGAGTAGCAATCAACTGACTTTTCAAGCTTTCTTGCAATTCCAAAATCTCCCAGTTTGAAACAGCCCAACAATGATACAAAAATATTGTCAACCTTGATATCACGATGTACAATTTTTATCTTTTCACATTGTTCCAGCGCATTACAGATATCTATGCCAATCCGAATAACATCTGATTCATTTAATCTGTTTTCGCGGATATATCGCGCCAGATTTTGAAGAAATTCCATTCGTATATAAATGTTCCAGCCGATTTTTCCCTGCACTTCTTCTACATAACTGTCTTCAATAGAAACAATATTGGAATTTCCTTTCAGTTGTTCCATGGTATGAATTTCTTCTAGACAAGACTCAACCAGATCTTTGTAATATAGACGTAAACTGTTTTCGTCCTTGTATTCACGCCTGAGAATTTCCGTATCCTGTTCCTCCAGCGGAATATGAATAATTTTAATTGCACTGAAAAAACTATTATTTCCCAGTCTTCTCTCAGCTTTGTAGACAATGCCAAAAGATCCCCTTCCTACCTGCTCAACGATTTCCCATTCATTCCATTCGTCCGGTAATCTGACTTCCGGCATTTTCCTTCCCCCCTGTTTGTTCCCCTATTCTTCCTGGTAAGATAATTCCCATATATCAGAATATATTGCCAAAGGGCACTCTGACAGCAAACAGATTAATATGTATGTTTCATATGGATTGACTGGATAGATTTCCAGCATTCCACACCCTTTCAGAATCGCATTTGTGTTTTTTATATATTCACGACAACGTTCTTCACCTGATACTTCCTCATGTTGAGAAAACAAAAAGAAATTCAACGTAATAAGGTCAAACCTCTCTACCGGCAGTTTTCCCTTTATAATGCCGTCAATTCTCTGTCGGCTCATTCTATACTGCTGAAACTGTTTTTTTAACAGGGAGGCCGACATTGTCTGAAGATTTCCATTCTCATTCATCGGAATCCCACTGCATATCATTTTTTCTACATCACCGGGCATTATTTTATCCGGACTCCACTGTTTCTTCTTCCCAGTCTCTTCTGCATCCCTATTATATATCTCTGAAATAACTGTTTTGGCTTTCCACATCATAGAATCAAAACTGTCAAATGCCTTCTTCTTATTGTTATCGTAAATACCTGATGCTTTTAACCATGACAAATAATATAACAGCTTTTCTTCTTTGATTTTCTCTGAATCATGCTCATCCCACAATTTTTTGAAATCCGACGCATCATAATTCTTTGTCACATTCAGTGGAAGTTTCCTGTCATATATATTTCTGTAATTCTGTGCCTGAAGATAATCCATCTGATTTTTATAGCAATACCAGAAAATAACTTCATCTTTATCATAAAAATTAAAATCTTCTTCTTTAATAACTTTAACCAGAAAATCCGAAACGTCTTCCACCTGCATTCTCAATCCAAATCCCAACAGAAATATTGTCTGACGTTTCACACAGGATGCACTGAGCCATCCCTTCATGATCGCTGTCCATTTTTTTGTTGTCGGATTAAAAGAATGCGGAGCACCATTCTCATCAAATGCATCATTAATAATCTCACGATATATACTGTCATCTATCTCCGAGAATTTTTCACGAATTCCGGCTCGCTCATAAAGATATCTTTTCAGATAATCCTTAAAAGATACTATTTCCATTCCACGATAAAGATATTTAAAAATTGCTTCGGAATCCATGTCCTGAAATTCTTCTGAATTTACAATACGATGCATTCCACGTATGGCCCGCTTTGTGTAATCGAAATCTCGAATTGTACTCTCGAAATCCACATCATATATCATCTGTTCTCAACCTCTGCTCTCTTTACTTCAGGAAGCTTTTCCAATCTTCATAAATATTATATATCTCTCACTTATGCATTTGCAATATAAAACCCGGTTAATTACGGTTAAAATATATTTAAAATTACTAAATATTTAAAATTACTAAATATTTAAATCTTACTGAGCAAAGGCAGCTTCATATATATTTTTCAGTTGATTGTATGTGTCTACAAGATTGTTATATTCTGTCAACAGCCCATTATACTTTTCCTGTAAACTATTGTACTCACCAGTCAATGTATTATATTCTGTTACAACAGTATCATACTTCTCGCCGAGCTTCTGATATTCCTCATACATTTCCTGCGCACTGGAGGATGCAGCATTTAATTTGCTGGTTGCTTCTTCTACAACCTGATTGTGCGCATCAATTGACTGATTTGCCACATCCTTATAATACAGACCAATTTTTGTGAGAACCTGAATGGCATTCCCTTCCAAATGTTTTGTTGTGTTTCCGGCAATGTACAGCCATGCTTCCTGCTCATTCGCTGCATCCCACAGAACACGTGCCCATTTTTGATCCTGAGATTTTTCTCCGGTAGCCATTACTACGCTTCCACGTCCGATATTACCAATGATTTCATCCTGTGTGGATGGCCCTTTTCGGATATTCATCTCTTCATCACTTGTAATCATATAGACGTCCGTATTTCGAAGCAATTTCATAGTTTCTTTAATTTCTTCATCTGAAATTCCAGAAGCGTTTGTATTGTTCTCTGTGTCTGTCTCTTTCTCTGAATCTAATTCCGCCGCTTCTTTTTTCCATTCCAGCGATGCATCTTCCTTCGCTTGCTCACTCAGCGTATCACGCATATCTTCAAGATCTTTATCGTATTTTTTCTGTAGCTTTTCACCTGCATAACGGTATCCTCCATAACCAAATATGCAGCAGGCAGCTAACAGTATCAGAAATGTTCTTGCACTATCCATTTTCATTTCTCCTTCTTTTGCGTTCTGTTTATAAGGCATATGCCTATATAATCTGGTTTTAAAACCATATATTTTTTACAACATAACACAATGCGTACTAACTGTCGTAGACAAAGAGTTTCCTTATTACTGAACCTCACTAAATGGAGTGAATGTAAGAGGAAGCTTTTTTTCAGTGTATTCATCAACTAATTGATTATATTTATCTACATCTTCCGGATTCACTTGTGTATCTACAGTCATATCTTCTAATATCTCTTTTTCTCCTTCTTTAAATCTAAAAACCTGCATGACATGATAACCAGCTCCACCTGTAGCAGTAGAACATACGCAATTATCCGTTGTTATCCATCCACTATCCCTATGATTTGTTGCCTGAAAGACTTCTCTTACTTCTCCATTCTTCTCATCATATATATCATACAAAACTGCTTCATCGCCTTCATAAACGTATCCCGCAATTAATAATTCATCCATTCCATCTTGATCAATATCCCTGTACATATATCCTAAAGTAGAAGCTATTGTATCCGGAAATTTATATATCAGATATGTGAACTCGCCATTTGTTACACCATTTTTCATTAACTTTTCGCTGTCCCATCTTTCCTCTATTGCACGTTTATAAAGTTTAATAACTTCTTCATATGACTTAAAAGTAACCGTATTTAATCCGTCCTGTGCTTCCGCACCTGAATTTTGCTCACCAATCGCCGTCACATCTTCTGCCTCTACAGTTCCATTGTCCCTATATTCGAGAGTAACATTGGCAGGTGTTCCCTGATATACAGAACTGACAATACCATAATTTCCACCATCATATATTTGTGGAATTGTTATCTGACAGAGAACATCCTCCTGAGCAGCATTTTCTACCGGCGCAGTAAATTCCTGTCCCGGCCATTCTATCTCTCCTGCATCTTCATTTGTTTCACAGGAAAATCCATTTCCTGTGTAAGTATATATAGCTCCACTTCCTCCCGGGTCTGCCGGAAATACCGCTTTCATATCTTCAAAAACAACTATCGTTCCATTATTCCAGACTGCTTTTGTATTTGGGAAACACTCTGTAATATTTACTCTGAATGCATCTTCATCAGATGTACCTCCCTGCAGTGTCCAGTTTCCATCCTGCTCTTTATATACTTCAAAATACAGTGCAGCATCTTTCTTTCCATTGTTAATAAATGTCTGATCAACCGGCTTTAAGACCGCAAGTAAAAGTTCCTCTGCTCCGTCTCCATCCATATCTTTTTTCATAGCTCCAACAACTCCCGTCGGTGCTTCTGAAAGGCTGATTCCGGCATCACTTCCATTTTCCTGATACGCTATTGCAGCATGGTATGTCACGTCATAAGTTGTTCCTCCAACATATGAATATCCTATTGTAGATTCAATAATATTCTTTGTCGTTTTGACCGGCTCCGGTGTAGGAGATGGTTCCGGAGTCGGGGTTGGAGAAGGTGTTGGTGTCGACGTTGCAATCGGCTCCGGTGTGGCAGTTTCTACCGTAGCTTCTGTAATTACTGGGTTTTCATCCGTATCAGTTTTTTCTTCTGTTGCTTCATTTTTATTCTGATTTGTATAATAATAAACACCTGCGCCGCCTCCGATAACCGCCGCAGCAACAAAACCGGCTATCAGTTTCATTTTAATACCTTTTGCCGCTGTTGCGCCTGCCTGCATCACCGGAGCGGAATTCTGTGTACCCACTTTCTGATTCAGGGAATCCGTTGCATTCCCTGTGTTCCCACTTTTCTGCGCACTTTCATCAGAAGCAGGTGCCTCTTTTTTACCTGATTTTTTACCTAATTTTTTGTCTGTTCCTTTTTTATCTGTTTTTCCCTTTCCATCTCCGTTTTTGTCGGAAATATCCTTATCAGGATTTGAAGATTCTTTTGCATTCAGGATATTATCACATGCAATCTTCTGTCGTATAACCTGGAACATTTTTTCATCCGGCTGTTTGTACAGATTTCTAAGCAGCCAGATAAAGAACGGCAGAGGCGCAAGATTGTAAAGCTTTGTTCCTTTTTTCTCAAGCTCCAGTACTTTACCCTGAATTTTTTTGCGTCCATAATTCAAACGGCTCTTTACTGTATTTTCACTGCACTCCAGTTCTTCCGCAATTTCAGACACACTCAACTGGTCATAATAATACATTCCAACTACAATACGCTGGTCTTCCGGCAAAGCGTCAAGGATTTCTCTTACCAGTCTGCTTGTTTCTTTTTGATCCATGGATGCTTCCGGTAAACTTTCAATGCGATCATCTTCGATTTCCAGAACAACTTCTGTTTCTGTAGAAATTGTAGTTGCCGTATGAAGTACTCTTCGATCCCGTAATGCATTTAACGTCCTGTTGTGCGCAATTCGCTTAAGCCAGGCACAGAAACTGTCACTGTCTTTCAACTGTTCCAGTTTACGAAATGCCGTCAGGTAAGTGTCCTGAACCATATCCATGATGAGGTCTTCATCTTTTGTAATCGATAATATTGTAAAATACACGTCACTGTATGTACGGTTATATAATTCAGCCTGTGCAGCTTCATCTCCCTGTATTGCCCGTTGGATCAACTCGTCCGAAAATCCAAGATATGTACCACATCGAGGACAATATTTGACCTGTCCCTGAATCTCTTTCTCGCATTTAAAACATTTCATTCTCTTTCCTTCCTTTCCATAAAATCAAATAACAAAACCTCCCTGTCAGATATTTATTGTCCAACAGAGAGGTTGCATAATGCTTTAGTACCGGTTTCTTTTATAACTTAATTTGTAGCAATATCAAAATATATTCTCAGTCCCGTCTTTTTACTATTATACTTCGTCAAATTGACAACTTTTTTAACCTCATCTTTGGTAAATCTGACTGTAATACTGTCATCATATGAAAGAGGCTGGATACTGTAATTATTCCAATAAAACCGTCCTGATGCTATAATTTTATTTTCATACTTAATTGCAATATCCATCGCATTCAGATAATAGTTTCGTCCATATGTCTGGTTTAAAAGAACAATTTTAGCTGTCAAAGAACCATCTGGATTATACTGAAGACTTTTTAATCGTGCTTTTACAAAGCATAACTGACTATTATTGCAATACGCAATATTATCCCATGTATTTCTTTGTTGATATTTAACCGGTGTCGTCCATTTATTGGCTTTTATTTTGACCTTACATGTATATTTCTTTTTACCGATTTTTGCAGTAACTTTCACTGTTCCTGCTTTTTTTCCGGTGATAACGCCTTTGGAATTAACGGTTGCAACCTTTTTGTTGGAAGAACTCCATTTTGCTTTTTTCTTTGTTCCTTTTACTTTTAGCTGATAAGTTTTACCGACTAAAACAGTGACTGAACTCTTATTCAGTCTGACCGGTGCCGCACTTACCGTTGCCGGCGCTGCCATAGTGACTACCAACAGCATTACCATCAGCATAGCCATTAATTTTTTCACGTACTTTTTCATGTTCTCTCTTCCCTTCTTTATTTGCATTTCATGGCTTTATAATACCCCCCTGCATATATCCTGTCAATTCAAATCCACTACTTTATTTTCACTTTTTTCGCCTTGCTCCAACCACTGTAATATACGTTTTTCCCGACTTTTTTCCAGCTTCGTATTCTTACATAATATGTTCTCTTTCCTGACAGCTTTGATATCTTTAAAGCAGTAATATTTTTTACAGTTTTTGTCTTTGCATTCTTAAAATTCTTATTTGTCGAACACTGAATCTGATAACCGCCTGCACCACTCACCTTTTTCCACTTTACTTTTGCAGTATTTTTTGCCGCAGTTATTTTTCTAATCATTGTCGACTTCGGAATGATCTTAAACTTCACAGTACAGGAATAAGATTTATACTTTCCTTTTCCTCGGATTACAGCATATCCGGTTCCTACGTTCTTGTTATTCTTATAGGATATCGAATAATATTTCGATGAAATTATGTTATTTCCGACTTTTACTTCTTTTATCTGTGGTTTCTGAGCCTTTCCATTATAAACAACTGTTGTCTTTTTGAGTGACGCTTTCATCTTTACAGTATTTACTGTTGTATTATTCTTTACTGTAGGTGTGATTTTTTCATCTTTGTTTTTTATCTGAAATTTCAGAATTCCATATACAGGAGTTCCCTGATAAAGATCGGAAGAGCGTC
>ERZ507062.624-NODE-624-length-11741-cov-3.88636_pt1 | contig 11741 bp, 9 predicted proteins | sample MGYA00513786_ERZ507062 | MGnify/ENA metagenome assembly ERZ507062 | reverse complement strand
ATTTGAATCACCATTTACATGGCATTGTGCGATCACATTGTAATATTCTTCCTGGAATCTTTCAATCTGACTTTCTATTGGAATGTATTGAAAGAAAGGCTTCCAATTTGCTAAAAGACAAGTATGCCACAGCCTTGCCATGCGTCCATTCCCATCTGCGAATGGATGAATAAATACGAATTCATAATGAAATACGCAGGACAGGATCAATGGATGAACTTCTTCTTTTTCTCGTTCCATCCAATCAAACAGTTCTTCCATAAGATGTGGGACGAATCTTGCCGGCGGTGCCATGAAGATGCATTCCTCTCCATTGAAAACACCCTCTTCGCCATGTCTGAAACATCCTGATTCATCTATCAGATACTTCGTCATAATCCCATGTATGTGCTTTAATTCTTCAATATCATAAGGATTGATCTCATTTATTTTCTCATATGCTTCGTATGCGTTCTTTACTTCTTGTATTTCCTTTTGTTCTCCAAGCACAAGCTTTCCATCTATGACATCTCTTACCTGTCCGATCGTCAATGAATTTGCCTCGATTTTCAAAGAAGAATAGATTGATTTAACTCTGTTATTTTTTCTCAAATGTGGCTTTGACTCCAGATTTTTTCCAGTAGTGATTCTTCCTACTTTTTCAGAAATTGATGCGACTAAATCCAGCATTGTATTTGTAAGTTTGAATGGTGGTGCATAAGTATTCATATCATTCCCCCTCGTATAACTTACTTATTATCTTGTACGTTTTCTTACTATATTATACTAGATTTTTATTTATTTTACTATAACTTACTTGTTATCTTATACGTTTTCCTGTCTTTTATTAATTTGCGAACATATCAAGACTTCTCTCTGCAAGTTCCTCAAATTATCATTACAATCATCATTTTCTCTTGACAATCCTTTGAATTTCCATATAATTATCTATGGTAATTAACCTTGGTAACTATATAGGAGTTTTATTATGACAAATAAAAAAATCAAACGCATGCTCGATGCATGTTATCAGGCAAAGCGAATTCGTGAGATGCTTCCTCCGCTGCCGGAAGGTATCATGTCATCTCACATCCGCTATATGGATATGATCCAGGAGCTTCAGAAACAGAACGACCATGTAAGAGTTTCTGATTTAAGTGACGTTCTGAATATCCCGCGACCGGGTGTCACAAGGACAATAAAAGAAATGGAGAAGAAAGGATTAGTTCAAAAGATCTCCTCTCCGGATGACGGACGTGTCACATACTTGTCTTTGACCGAACATGGCAAGGAGCTATCTGAAAAGTATAATGAAAATTATTTTAATGAGCTACTTCCTTACCTTGATGCTATATCTGACACTGAAACCGACTGTATGATCCGGACAATTCAGAAATTTTACGACATCATGTGTGAAAGGAGCATTCAAAATGACAGATAAAACTGCTGATTTTACACAAGGAAGTATTTTAAAGAAACTGGTGGCATTTATGATGCCTGTGCTTGGCGCACTAATCCTTCAGGCAGCGTATGGAGCGGTTGACCTTCTGGTCGTTGGAAGATTTGGTTCTACCTCCGGACTTTCTGCAGTTTCTACCGGAAGTCAGGTTCTGAATCTGGTCACTTTCGTAGTCGTCCAGTTTGCTATGGGTATCACGGTTCTGATCGCGCGTTATCTCGGCGAAAAGAAACCGGAACAGATTGGCTCCGTCATTGGCGGTGCTGCAATTGTATTTACAGCGATTTCAGTTGGATTGTTCATCGTTATGGTTTGTTTTGCACACCCGATCGCAATCCTGATGCAGGCACCTGCTGAAGCTGTCGAATTGACTACTGTTTACATCCGTATCTGCGGTGGCGGAATCTTCTTCATCGTCGCCTACAACCTGCTTTCTGCGATTTTCCGTGGACTCGGAGACAGCAAGTCTCCTCTGCTTTTTGTACTTGTCGCATGCATCATAAATGTTTTCGGTGACTTGATACTTGTTGCAGGTTTCCACATGAACGCAGTCGGTGCCGCAATTGCAACTGTTTTCGCCCAGGCAGTCAGTGTTGTCTTCGCAGTAGTTCTTCTTATCAAAAAGAATTTGCCGTTTAAGATTATGAAAAAAGACTTCTGCCTGAATCCACAGTGCAAGAAATTCCTCATTATTGGACTCCCTCTTGCGCTCCAGGAATTCCTGACACAGATGTCATTCCTCGCACTCTGCGCTTTTGTAAACCGGCTCGGACTGGAGGCTTCTTCTGGTTACGGCGTTGCCTGTAAAATCGTAAACTTTGCAATGCTGGTACCTAGCGCACTCATGCAATCTATGGCTTCTTTCGTCTCGCAGAATGTCGGTGCCGGAAAATCAAAGCGTGCAAAGAGATCTATGTTCACCGGAATCGGAGTCGGCCTGGTTGTCGGATGTTTCGTCTTCACTCTTGTATTTCTTAAGGGAGATGTCCTGTCCGGATTCTTCTCTACGGATGCCGACGTTATTCAGAATGGCTTTGCTTACTTGAAAGGATTCGCACCGGAAACGATTTTAACAGCCGTCCTCTTCAGCATGATCGGTTATTTTAATGGAAATGATAAGACGCTCTGGGTTATGACACAGGGACTCATCCAGACACTTCTGGTCCGTCTGCCAATGGCATACATCATGAGTATCCAGCCGAATGCCAGCCTGACAAAGATCGGTCTTGCTGCACCGGTTTCTACAGCAGTTGGAATTATGTTAAACGTTGGATTTTATGTTTATTTAAATCGGAAAAAATAGCCCCCTGCAACCGCTGCCACCGGCATTACAACCACGCAGGCGATTGCTCCGAAGATCATTGAGGCGCAATTTTCAAACATGATTTTAGAATTCAACAGTAGTTCAAACGAATATCCCTGCATCCGCAGATAGGAAAAAAGCAGAAGTGATTCTCCTAAATATGCAAACAGAAGTGTATTCACCGTTGTTCCGGTCACTTCTTTTCCTATCTGCATTCCGCTGTGAATCAGTTCTTTAAAAGTCATATCTTCTTTATGGCTTTTCACTTCATAAACAGATGTGGTAACTGTCAGTGCCATATCAAGAACAGCTCCAAGAGTACTGAGAAGTATAACAGAGACAGCAACATTTCTCATACTGATATTCAGGTTCATATTATAATAAAATACATCTTCTCCAACCTGTTGTATCTCGTTAAGACCTCCCGCCTCACTTCTCCATACAACGATATATATGAAGAAAAACAGCAACAGCATTGTGATCATAGTTGCCAGAAATGCACTCCATGTCTTTCCATTTCTACCATTTTGATAGAACAACGTAATACAGGAAATGACAACGCCGACACAAACGGTAACGAGAAGAACAGGAACTCCTGATGCCATAAGCCAGATTGCAAGACTTAAGATCAACAGATTTCCACACAAAGCAATAAGCGAAACGACACCTCTGTCTCCACCGACGACCATAATTAAAATCAGTAAAATCAATCCAAGTGTTATCAGCATTTTCCTTCTCCCTGCACCTTTCTTGCTTTCTTCTGTCTATGAAACATTCCTGGGACCTTTATCATCACAGAAGTAACCAAAATAGAAATCGGTATTGCCAGAACAATTCCTATACTTTCCACCAGAAATCTGCACAATTCACATGGAATGTGCAATTTTATAATAGTAATTAAACTCACATCATTATTCATTCGAATCAGACACATCGGGATCAGTCCACAGCCAAAGACAAACAACAGCACATTTATCATCGTTCCCATAATGTCATATCCAATTTCTCTTCCTGATTTAAATAATTCCAAAAATGTCACTTCCGGCTTCTTTTCAACGATTTCACTTAAGGATGCAGCGATGGCGACCGCCACATCCATAATTGCTCCCAGTCCTGAGATCAGGATTTCTGCATGGAAAATTTCATCCGGATTTTCAATACTTCCAAGATACTCCATGGTCGAATAATCAAGATCTTCTGCATGATGAATTACAACATCAAAGATTCCCATGATCATCACAAGAACAATCAATGTTGTAAAAACTGCTGCCCATGTCTTTTTATGAATCCCGTTTAATCCAACCAATGTAATAACCGCAAAAAGAATCACCAGCCTGCTGCACATTTCCAGCACATTTGATGTATCTCCCGCTTTCCAAAAACCAATTGCAAAAATAGCAACATTAAAAATAACGGTCAATATCGTAAGCGCACCCTGTCTTCCTGCAACGATAATTAATATAAACATCAGAAATCCTATGAGTATCATAAGCTCTGTATCTCGTTTCAGTCCACGAATTCCAGAACCCATTCTCTTGCTTGTTCCATTGAGCAGTACCTTATCTCCCTTATGATATGGCTGTTTCATCATTCCGGTATACGTGTACTCATTCGTAAAACTTATTGTCTTTCCCTTGTTTTCTCCATTTAGGATTACTCCCTGAATATTCTGCTTATATTTTTTCTCCTTCGTCCCTCTGGTTCCTGTCTCTTCTCCTGAGACACTGGTTTCGACCTTTGTCAGTTTTGCAATGGGTGTGCTATACAACCATGCATCATTTGCAACAAAGATAATACACAGCAGATACAATATGCCAAGGATACAATATAACTTTCTTTTCTTGCTCTGTTTTATAAATTCCAACATTACTTTACTTCCATCTCGAATCTATCAAAAATCATTTTTTTATTTTAACGCAAAAAATTTTATTGTCAAGATGAATTTGAAAATGATTTTCATGTTAAAAGAACAGGACAGCACGCTAACGCGCACTGCTCTGTTCTTCTGTTCTTCTTTTCTCTATTCTACTTTGCTTCTCCCTCCGGGAAAATAATCTTATTCACGAAGAAGAATACCACCATCGACACTCCTCCGTTCAGCACGGTTGTTCCGATATTGTAAAGCCATCCCGGTACAAACATTCCGGCAACTGCAACCCAGATACAATTGATTGAGTTTACAATACATGTAACAATACAGAATGCGATCAGATACCAGAACGCCTGATACCAGATCTTTCCTTTGCTGCGGAACACAAAGCTTCTCTGGATTGGGAAATTGATACACTCACCAACGAGCATTGCGATCATGTATGCACAGAAATACGGAAGACCGCCATGTGCCGCATCATATCCGATAATATTCCACTTAAATGTCTCACCGAATAATGTAATGTCGATTCCCGGGAAACCGAAATCAATATTCGGAAGTCCTGCGAATGCCAGTGGCAAAAACAGCAACATTACATATTTAAGTACAGTGATCAGATTACTTACGATTACGAACAATCCGCCTTCTCTTATCCATTTTGAAGCACTCGGATGTTTCTTTGCAAAACGATTCCATATGTTGTTTAGCTTATTCATTCTACATTCTCCATTCTTCTAAGATTCTAGATTCTCTTGTCCTCCCTTGGACTTCGTATCTATATCCTAACATGGATTACATGCCTATCTATTATACTTACATAACCTGCACTTTTTCTGCATAAACTGCAAATGTTCTTTCTTATCGGAGCCAAAAAATGTGTGCGATCTTAATCTCCTTGTTCTTCTTTAATCGGAATCAAAATTTTCAAGTCAAACCAGTTCTCTTTTGTATCGATCGTGACTGCCCCGCCGTATTTATTCACTGTATAACGAATACTCTTCATTCCGTACCCATGATACTTTTTGTCTTTCTTTGTCGTCGCAATATTTCCATCCTGGTACTGCAGTTTTTCTTCACAGTAATTCTCGAACTTAAGAATCAAAAATGCCTTCTGTCTGGACACTGTAACATGGATTAGTCTCTTTTCCTTATCCTGTATTTTCATCTCACATTCGATCGCATTATCGAGTGCATTTCCAAATATACTGCAGATATCCATAACGTCCATAAAATCTAACAGTGTTCCATCTGCCACACAGGTAAATGTGATTCCATTCTTATTACAATACAGACTTTTGCTCGTCAGCACAGTATCAAGTACCTTATTTCCGGTTTTATTCTGTGCTTCATACTGACGGATCTCCGCCTCCATCTCATCCAAAAATGCTTCTCTTTTCTGAGGATCTTCCTCACTTCTCAACACCGCAATCTGATGTTTCAGATCATGATATTTGTAATTGATCAGTTCAATACTTTCTTTTGACTGCACATACTGTGCATACTGATTCTGAAGTACATTCTGAACTGCCTCGAGCTCTTTTCTTGCCCGCATCTCACAGCATTGCATGAGATGTGCGTACAGAATCGCAATTCCGGCCAAATCCACGATCGTACGAATATTTGCTATCTCAAATGAATACCTTCCGGAAAATGGAGTATTGATTGTAAGATAGCTAATATTACTGACAGCGAAAACAGATATTGCAATCAAAAATGCTGACAGACATTCTTTCCAACCTATCTCTATCTGGCCATCTTCCGGGAAATGTACATACAAGATCTTGAACAAGATCACGCTGATTATTCCATATCCGAGGATAAGGGCTAACCATTCTCTCCACCATACTCCTGATTGCGCTATCCTAAAGTAACAAGCAACCTGCCATTCAATCGACGCCATGAATTCTGCCACAACAAATGCAATCAACACGAAATATACTGCGTCTGTTATTTCGATTGCGCAGGATACATAAATGAAAAACAGCATAAGGAATACAGCTACCATCATGCAGGGAATCCAGAAAAACAAGCTGACATCTTCCGTCACGACCATGAATCCGCTCTGTACAACAAGCATCACCGCCATAATCACACCTGTCTTTATTTTTGAAAATCTCTTTTTAAATGGCAGGATAAATATCATGCATGCAAGCCACTCTGCAATTGCCGAGTAAATTCTTGGGATATCCGGTATCAAGTGATCGATCATTTTATCACCTCTCCCCAATATCTTGTCAAAGCTTCCATAAATTCCTTTTTACGTGCACGGCTCAACACCAGCTCTTCGCCTTTTACTACCGCACAGTTGTCCTGAATCCGGTCTACATGCTGCAGATTAATCAGATATCCTTTATTTCCTCTGCAGAAATTCATCCCTGAAAGCTTTTCATCCATCTCTTTCATTTTCCCGGTCGTCTCATAATCCCCAAGGATCGTATGAAGGATCAACGTATGTCCCTGACTTTCAATATAGTAAATATTTGCGATGTTAATACGCACCATACCGCCTTTTATATTTACCATAATAACCTTTGCCTCTCGCTTTTTCATACGTTCGATTGCACGGTTCAGTCTCTGTGAAAATGCGAAATAAGATACCGGTTTTAATACATAATCCAGCGCATCTACCGCGTAACCTCTGATCGCATACTGTGCCATGTTTGTAATAAAGATAATCACAACTTCACTGTCCATCTTGCGAATCTCTTCCGCAGCAGACATTCCATTCATGAATTTCATCTCAACATCCATAAGGATAATATCAAATTGGGACTTGTATTTATTTACAATCTGATCTCCGTCTGAATAGATTGTGATATCGAATGCTTCATGGTTTTCTGCCTCATATTGATGCAGAAATTCTTCCAGCTGTTTTGCATACATTGCTTCGTCTTCTACAATCGCAATTTTGATCATTAGGGTACCCCCTTGTATGTGTTTTCTGTAGACTTATATTCTATGATTTTCCCTCTTATAATAAAGGAATTTTCATTCTGTCACAAGTCATATATAACATGAAAACAGGATTGTCCTGTTTCTATCTGTCCAATCCTGTCTTTCATTTAATATATTACGCTTCTGTATAATCTACATTTTATTCTCTGTTTATTGCGGCTTTAATCAGATGTGCTGTTCCTTTGATTCGATGTCCGTTCGCCATCTCAGTCAATGCTTCTGCCATTTTCATCGTCACAACACCGCCTGTCATTTTTGCATACCCGCGGATTGGCATATTGTAGTTGAATAAGACGTTCAGGTTCGGCTTTCCCTTCCAGTCGCTGATTTTCAGAAGTAATTTCAGGATTGCACAGAGCAGTTTTCCAAGAATTCCTTTTCCGTAATACAACTGGCAGACTGCATCGTTCATTCGGATCTCACCGCTCCAGCTTCCATCCGGAATCTCTCTTCCATACAGAATACGGAATTTTTCGTCTGAAATGTCTTTAATCTTTCCACTGAAATATTCCGGCAGTTCTTCTTTCTTGTAGCCACCGTTTTCAACAGTACCTTTTACGTCTAAAGCACCTTCCAGAACCATCTGCTGCGCATTTTCACCGATCATGATCTGATAAGTACCGCTTTCAATCTCCCAGCTATCTGTTCTTGTATCGTAAAAACGGAATGTCTTATCGTCGAATCTGATTCTTACTTCCTTTTCTTCTCCTGGCTGAAGCTCTACTCTTACGAAACCTTTCAACTCGCGAACCGGTCGAAAGACAGTCTCAGAAGATTTTCCAACATACAGCTGTGCGATCTCAGTTCCTGACACATTGCCTGTATTCTTAATTGTAAATGTCACACCTTCTGTATCTATTTTCAAATCTTTATATTCAAAGGTTGTATAGCTCAATCCATAACCGAATGGGAAACGCGTTGATTTTCCAACAGTTGTGTAATAACGGTATCCGACATAAAGAGCCTCTCTGTACTCACTGCTTCTTTCTTTGCTTGGGTAATATGCGTATGCCGGTGTATCCTCGTAATGGAGCGGGTAAGTCTCATTCAGCTTACCTGACGGATTTACTTTTCCGGTCAGAACATTCATCATTGCTGACGCGCCTGCCTGTCCGCCAAGATAACCATGTACGATTCCTTTTACATATGGATACCATGGCATCTCGATTGCTGATCCGGCTGAAAGAACTACGATTATATTCTTATTTACTGTTGTAAGTTCATTAAGTAATGTCTCCTGTGCGGCCGGCATGGACATATGTGTACGGTCAAGTCCTTCGGATTCGCTGATTTCATCAAGTCCTCCGAAGAAAAGTACGATATCCGCCTTCTTTGCAAGTTCTACTGCTGCCTTTGTCAACTTTTGATTCGGTTTTCTGTTACGGATATATCCCTGCTCATATGCAACAACATCCAGATCTGTTGATCCAATCACATCAAGGATTACTTCCGGCTGTTTTGCCGGGTTTACAAGTGATGATCCTGCGCCCTGATATCTTGGTGTCTTTGCAAAATCACCGATCACTGCAACTTTCGTTCCCGGTTTCAACGGAAGGATCTGATCCTCATTTTTCAGGAGAACAATACTTTCCTCTGCCGCTTTTCTTGCCAGGTTATGATGCGCTTCCACATCAAATGTTTTTCCCTTTGCGTCTTCTGTTGCCTGATGTGTTGAGAAAATCACATTTAAAAGTTCATCCAGTCTCTGATCTAATACTACTTCATCAAGATCACCGTTCTCAACTGCATGAATAATATCATACATACCTGATTTTCCTGTTCCCGGCATTTCCAAATGGCTTCCGTTCTTCACGCCAAGTGCATGGTCGTTACTTCCGCCCCAGTCAGACACGACAAAACCATCAAAGCCCCACTCATCTACAAGAATTTCCTGCAGCATATGACTGTTTTCATTTGCATAGACTCCATTTACTTCATTATAGGAAGACATGATGGACTTTGATTTACCTTCCTTAATTGCAATCTCGAATCCGGTTGTATAAATCTCACGGAACGTTCTTTCGTCTACGACAGAATCGTTCGCCATACGGCGCAGCTCCTGACTGTTTGCTGCAAAATGTTTCGGACAAGCTGCAATACCCTTGCTCTGGATTCCACGGACATATGCTGCTGCCATTTTTCCTGCATGATATGGATCCTCTGAAAAATACTCAAAGTTTCTTCCACACAGCGGACTTCTCTTGATATTAAGCCCAGGTCCGAGGATCACATTGACTCCCATTGTCACTGCCTCTTCCGCAAGTGCTTCCCCGATTTCCTCTCCAAGTGCTTCATCCCAGCTGTTTGCCACTCCTGCCGCTGTCGGAAAACAAGTTGCCGGAAGACTGGCATTCAATCCCAAATGATCTCCCGCTCCTGCCTGTCTTCTCAACCCGTGAGGTCCGTCAGACATTACCATCGACGGAATTCCATATTTTTCAAAATCAATGGTCTCCCATGTGTTCTTTCCTGACATCATAACTGCTTTCTCTGCCAGTGTCATTTTTCTGATCAACTTTTCATATTTCAGACTCATTTTGAAACCCACCTTTTATTTTATACTATGTTACTTTGTTACCCTTCGCAGTACCTGTGATCAGTTTTCTTGCATTTTCCATATCACAAGTGTCTTTTTTACTGAACTTATCATAACACAAAAAGCAGACCGTTAAGGTCTGCTTTCATAAATGGTCGTTTTTTCTACATGAACTGTTCTGATTAGATTGCAAGCAAGTTCTTAATTGCTTCCATGTAAATCTGTACTGCTTCTTCAACTTCAGATACGAGTGTGTACTCGTCGGCACCGTGGATGCGGTAATCTACGCCCGGTTTCTCCGGTCCGAATGCGATGATATTTTTTAAGGACTTCGCATATGTTCCACCACCGATTACTAACGGTTTGTTCTCTGTATCTCCTGTTACATCTGTATAAGCTTTGTACAGTGCCTCTACAAGTGGAGACTCTTTCGGGAAGAACAATGGTTTTGTAGTTGTGTGGATCTCAATGCGTCCGTTCTCGTCTTCGAGCTTTCCTTCGCACATCTTGAGCATATCTTCTACAGAATATGTTACCGGGAATCTGATATCGATTGTAGCGGAGATCACACCGTCTTCTTTCTTAACGATTCCGTTACAGAATGTAAGCTCTCCAAACTCATCTGCACATTTCAGTCCAATTCCTGATCCGTCACATGCTGTACCAATGTGTGAGTTATAGAATTCTACGAAATCATCTTCAAATCCGGCTTTTGCAAGACAATCAAAGATAACTCCTGCAGCATTAACTCCAAATGCCGGTGTACTTGCATGTGCAGATACTCCCTTTGCATAAATAGTGATCTTTCCATCTTCCTCTGTTACTTTGTATTCCTGAAGTTTTGTCTCTGCGAAAGCAGCTTCCAGTCTGTCTTTCAGTCCTTCTTCTGCCGGAATCTCTGCTGTACATGCATCACATACGGCATTGAATACAAATCCACCATTGATAGAAATAATCTTTGTATTCTTAGAAGTTGCCAGCATGCCAAGCATACCTTTCTCTCCGTGAATACATGGGTAATTTGCATCCGGTGTGAATCCACAAGATAACTCTTCTGCCACTTCATTATAATGCTCCATACATCTGGAACCATTTTCCTCATTACATCCCATGATCAGACGAACTCTCTTATTCAGCTTCACACCTGAATCACGAAGAAGCTTCATTGCATAAAGCGCTTCCATAACAGGTCCTTTATCATCTGTTGTTCCACGTCCGTAAACATAATCTCCTTCTCTTGTCAACTTGAATGGATCATATGTCCAGTCACCGCCCGCCGGTACAATATCCAGATGTCCTGCGATACCAACGATCTCTTCGCCTTCTCCCATCTCTGCATATCCACAGTAGTTATCCAGGTTCACTGTCTTGAATCCGAGTTCATCTGCAATCTGCAGTGCTTCGTGAAGAACCTTTGCCGGTCCCTCTCCAAATGGCATTCCTTCTGCCGGTGTTCCAAGCTGTGAATCTATCGCTACAAGTCTTTCCATATTGCTTAACAATTCTTCTGTTGTTGCATGAATCTTTTCTTTGATATCCATTATTTTCATCCTTCCTTTTTTACTGTTTTCTATCATATGATGCGAGTGTCAAAAGTAAATTTTGCCACTCACTGATGTAACCGGATTGCTCCATTGCT
>ERZ507062.623-NODE-623-length-11762-cov-5.25882_pt1 | contig 11762 bp, 10 predicted proteins | sample MGYA00513786_ERZ507062 | MGnify/ENA metagenome assembly ERZ507062 | reverse complement strand
ACGGAATTGGGCAGGGATTGGAAGAACAAATCGTCAGTTTCATCCATACTTACCCCGATATTAGCCTCATCGTCATCGATACTTTGCAAAAGGTACGAAAAAGCGACCGGAATGGTAGTATGTATGCCAATGATTACAAGGATATCGGTGCATTAAAGGAACTTGCCGATAAGTACGGCATCTGCATCCTGCTGGTGCATCATTTGCGTAAGCAATCATCATCAGACCCCTACGACCAAATTTCCGGCTCAACGGGCATCATGGGCGTAGCAGATACGACATGGCTTATGCATCGTCAGCGCATGAGTAAAACCGCGACAATTCGTGTAATTGGACGCGATATGGACGAGAAAATGCTGCATATCCGCGAAGAAAACTGCGTCTGGACGTTGGATGAGGAAGAAACCGCAGAACAGCAGGCGTTGAAAGCTATTCCTGACTACCTTTGGAAAGTTGCAGACTACATTGACTCGGTTGGAAAATGGCAGGGCACAGCTACGGAATTGCTTGTTGTAGCGAATATTTCTGATGTAAAGCCTAACCAGTTCACCCGGAAGATGGCGCATTATGCCCGCGATGTGTTCAGCCCTCGCGGTATCGAATACAAGTACACCCGCACTGAACAGAAACGTCTGTTTGAGTTCTTCCATGACGATGATGACGGTGATGACGATGATATTGATATATCGGAGTTGTTCCACTGGGGTATCCCACAAACATCGTCATCATCGTCATTAAGGTCGCTTGAGGGAAGCAAGCATGGGCAAAGTGTTGCCACAGGGCAACCCGCCGAAAAGCCTACGGGGCCAGCCCCGAACCCCTGTGAGGCTGCGAGCGCATGAGAAAGCGCAGTATCGGAATCAATGTCCGCGTCAGCGTCACTGAAAAGAAAAAGGTGACGATGTTGGCTCGGAAGTACGGGTTAAAATGCTTGAAAAGCAGGTAAAAGCGATAGCGGCACCGTCAGAGATGGAGGTGCCGTTTTGTCAGTAATAGGTAGATTTTAGGGCGAAAGATTGTTGGGTGTGGTGATAGCTTTCTGTCGCAGTTGTCGGTATGCTTTGTAGTACCGCAGGTCAATAAAACATACAAAGGAGCGTTGAAAGCAATGGCATCTATCAGAAAACGCGGCAGTAATAGCTATTTGATCGTGGTATCCCGTGGGTATGACTACGAGGGCAACAGGCTGAAATCCGTGCAGAAAACGGTCAAGCCGCCCAAGGAGTACACACCCAAACAGGCAGAAAAATGGGTTAAGGAACAGGCAATTTTGTTTGAGAGAGAAGTACAGCACTCGCCTGAACCCATCAACCGCAGCATCACGCTGGCAAAGTACATTGAGCATTGGGCGGCTGACATAGGACCGAAGAAGCTGGCGGACTCAACATACCAACGAGATTTGCAGGATATTCGGCGCATACTGCCGGCGCTGGGCAACTATAAACTGACGGATTTGCGCAAGGAAGTCATCCGAGATTTTTACGAAGAAATGCGGCACAGCCCGCGTTTGGACGGCAGAGGGAATCTATCCGAGAAGTCAGTCGAAGGTTTACACAACACGCTGTGTGGCATCCTATCGGCGGCTGTGGACGAGGGATACCTTACTCACAATCCCGCATGGAGATGTTACAAACCGAAAGGACAAAAGAAAGAGCGCCCGGTAGCTGACGAGGAAACCGTCAAAAAGTTGATTACAGCGTTTGAAGGTCAGAGTATGAAGTACGAAACCTATTTCAAGCTGGTGCTGGCAACCGGGCTGCGGCGTGGGGAAGCCTGTGGATTAAAATGGAGTGACATCAACTGGCGCAAACGGACGATTCATGTACAACGCGGAGTCGTGAAGTTGAGCCACCAAGAGTCCATCACGAAAGATCCCAAGACCAGCAGCGGTGATCGCATGGTGTATTTGAGCAAAGAAATGTGTCAACTGCTCAAGGCGTGGCGGAAAGAATGCGAGTGGGATAGGCAGCAGACGACGAACGAAACCTTGGACGAGGATGACTACCTGTTCCGCCAGCCTAACGGCAGACCGATGAATCCCTGCACATTTACCTATCGCTTCAAGCTGATTTTGAAAGCAAACAACTTGCCGCTGGATTTGAATGTGCATAGCTTGCGGCACACAAACGCCAGCTTGCTGATTTCACAGGGCGTGGATGTACGAACGGTTGCCAGCCTGCTTGGTCATGCACAGGCAAGTACAACGCTGGATATTTACGCCCATGCATTTGACAAAAATAAACGCAAAGCACAAGAGAAACTCGGAAAGGCGATTGGACTATGAGAAAAATCAAATTGACCCGTGCGAACAAAAGTATCCTGCTGAAAGCACTTGCACCTTATTACTACCGAGAGAAAGCGCTTGGGCATAGCACAGAAAAACCGGGGCGACTGATACTGAAAATTGATTCTCTCCCAGCCGATAAAAAAGCTGCTTTTTCTACAGAAGAAATCCGCCTCATGCGAATCACTATAAACAGGCTGAGGAACGAGCGTCTAGGAAAAGGGCAGTACACCGATGCGGCAGACGATATGCTGCTAAAATTATTCTGAAAATCAAACACTAACAAAAACAAAAAACCTCATTGCAAAAAACACATTGCAATGAGGTTTTCTGGTGCGACCGGGAGGATTCGAACCTCTGGCCTTCCGGGTCGGAGCCGAACGCTCTATCCAGCTGAGCTACGATCGCTTATGTATGAAAAACGCCGTTACAGCGTATTTCAATCTTGTAAAGTAGTCAATTTCCAATAGTGGTCAATTCGTGGTCTGACTACCGTTGACCACCGCGTTTTTGCAAGTGCAAACAACGCTGTATCGCGCAAAACAGAGTCCAAAACCTGCCATGTCGCAGTTGTCGGAGCCGGACGCTCCTATCAGCTGCGCTATGTCAACGCAGACTGTTCGCTACAGCTTTTATAGTATAGCAAATTTCAAAGCAAAATGCAAATGTTTCTTTGGGTTTTGTGCAGAATTTTTTGCAAATGGCGGGGCTGCCAGCGCAAAATAAAGCGGCATCCGTGCATGAGGGATGCCGCCTGAATCACTTTTCTGCGTTGCTTTGCAGAATTTGTACGCAGCTTTGCATGGATGCCTTAAATTCTGTATCATTGTTATTCTTAAAGAATATCAGATTGTCCTTGTGCTGCGGGTCGGCCAGATTTTCCGGCAAAGAGAAATTGCAGCGGCTGATGTACTCATCCCAGTGCGCAAGCTTCCAAGTGTCGCGGTCGGAGTTGCGTTCGATCATGCGCTGATGCACGACATCAGGGGAGGTCTCGACCCAGATTACGGCCAGAGTCGCGCCCTTTTCAGCCAGTTTAGCCTTGAGGTCTGCGACAAAAGCGTTGTCGCGCACCTCTTTGGTGAAGGGCGCATTGACCAGCACAAGGTCGTTATAATCCAATGCCTCCAGCGCAAGGGCCAGAATGCAGTCGTACTCATAATCGCGGATATTCTTCTCAAAAAAGGCGCTGCTGCGGTCGTAGGGCTGCCCGGCCACCTTGAAGATCTGTTTGGACAGCACGATCAGGGTGTCCTTATCCAGATAGACAATATTGTGCAGCTGCTTTGCCAGCGCCTTGGCAACATAGGTCTTGCCGCAGGCGGGAGGCGAGGTTACGAGAATGAGCTTTTTGTTCATACAAATCCTTCCCCCATGCGTAAACATCTTGTACTTTGTGAACCATCGTCATTGTAGGACAAAAAATTAACAATGTCAATACGGGAATCTGCAAAATGAACAAAATGCGCAAACTGCACCAAGAAAACGGCGGATTTGTGTTATGCGGCAAGCAAAGCACATGGACTATTGTGTATCACATGGGAAAATGATGTAAACGAAACGCGGCGTGCGGACAGCAAAAAAGGAGCCGCGGCGTCTAGCCGCGGCTCCGGTATTTCATATTTATTTTTTCTTAATCCCGGCGCAGCCTGCCGCCCAGCAGGTAGTAGCCGGCCCAGTCCAGCTTGCCGAACATTGGCGAGCCGGTCCGCTTGGCCTCAGCCAAGGTAAAGATCAGGCGCACGCTGCGCCAGCGGCAGGGCAGATAATAGGCGCTGTAGCACCGTTCGATCCGCATGCGTTCCAGCAGGGCGTGCAGCCAGGGGCTGCGCAGCGCGGCAATGGCCTTGTCACGGCGTACAGCGGCGCGCTTGGCCGGGTCGCGGCGCAAAATATCCGCCACGCCCTCGGCGTAGACGGTAAGCTCGGCGCGGTGCAGGGGGCGCATATCCTCCTGCGGGCAGCGGGCGTTGCAGCAGGCCTTATTCAGCTTGGCAAAATGCTCCGGCCAAATTTTGCAATAGTCGGCATGGTACCGGGTTGAGAGGGTACCGCCGCGGCTGCAATCGTAAAAGGTCAGCGGCGCGGTCAGGACAGTGTAGGTGAACGCCGGCTCCCGGCTGCCGAGCAGGGCAATATAATCCAATACAAATTGTAAATCTTCGCCAAGAGTATACTGTGTGTCAAACGGAACCTGCTGGGCATATTCAGTGCGGTAAAGCTTGTTCCACGGCATAGCCAACAGACAGTCCAGCCAAAGGCGCGCAAGGCCGGTCTGCGGGCGGCTCTCGGCTGCGGAGGTAACCGGCGCGGTGTCGGCCTCCTCGGTCGTATACTGCCAGCAGACGAGGGAATGCGGCGCGCGCCGCTGGGCATCGAGCGCTGCCTGCAGGGCACCGGGACGCAGTGCATCATCGGAGTCCAGAAAAACGATATACTCGCTCCCGGCTGCAGTCAGACCGGCGTTGCGCGCACCGGAAACACCGCGATCCTCCTGATGGATGACCGTAACGCGGGGGTCCCGCGCGGCCCAGGCATCGCACATTTTTCCGCTGTCATCGGGGCTGCCGTCATCGACCAGAATACAGGCGATCGGCTCCTCCGTCTGTTGGGAGACGATGCTCTCCACGCAGCGGTCAAGGGTGGCCATGGCCTTGTAGACCGGCACGATAACGGTGATGGTCGGCTTGCTCACAGGGCACCTCCGGTTTCGATCATATCGTGCGCAATGCGCACAAATTCTGCGTAGTAATGCTCGGTGGAGAACTCTTTCCCGCGCAGGGCTCCTGCCGCGCCCATCTCGGCGCAGAGGGCCGGATGCTCATACAGCATGCGGATGCTCCAGGCAAGCTGGTCGGCCACGGTGTCACCGCGCTCCACCAGCACGGCCTGACTGCCCTGCAGATACTCGGGCATGCCGCCGCTGCGGGTGGCCAGCACGGGGCGCCCGCAGGCCATTGCCTCGACCGCGACAAGCCCGGCAGCCTCCTCCACCAGTGTGGGCACACAGCATAGATCCGCCAGCCGGTAGTAATCGGGCAGATCCTCATTGGGAATGTAGCCGGTAAACTGTACGCGGCTGCCAAGGCTTTTGGCCTGCTGTTCCAACCGGCGCTGGAAGGGACTTTGCTGGGTGCGTGCAAAGAAGGGGCTGCCTACGATCAGCAGCTTGATCTGCGGGATCGGCAGGGCGGCAATGGCCTCCATCAGCTTATGGATGCCCTTGTCAGGGTCGAGCCGCCCGCAGTACAGTACGATGAAGTCTGCATCGGTAAAGCCGAGCTGTGACCGCAGCGCTTTGGAAGCGGGGCCGGGGCAAAAACGGCTGGTGTCGATGCAGTTATGCAGAATGTAGGCCCGCTGCGGGTCAAGGGTGCTGGTTTTCAGGTAATCCTCGCGGATAAACTCGCTCAGCGCCAGCACGCCGCCGTAGATGTCGTCCATCACAGGGGTGCAGCCGGTCTGGCCGTGCAGATGCGCTAAGCACCGCCTGCGGCCGAACATCCGGCTGATGGCGCTGCACTGGGTCAGGTTGCCGCCCTCGGCCACGATCAGGTCGGGCGGGGGCAGCTCCAGCGCGAGCGAAAGCTGGACCTTCTGATACCATGGGTCATAGGGGGCCGCAATACCCATGCAGCGCTCGACAAAGACCATCGGCCAATACCGGCGGTGCCCGCTGGGGCGGGGGACATAGAGCATTTTGGTATGCTGCCAGCCCTCGGCAGCGCGGCGGGCGGCATCATCGGGGACACTGGCGCAGAGCAGCTCCAGCAGGCCCTGCTTTTCATTCTCGCGGATCAGATGGGTCAGCAGGGTCTCGACCGCGCCGCCCTGCACGGCAGGGACCGGCAGGTCCGGCGGCGGCACCAGCAGCACGCGGGGGCGTTTTTCTTTGTCGGGCTTTCGTATCGCCAAGGTCGGCTCCTTAGAAGGTGGATTTTGAACAAAAATACCGCCGCGCATGTAGGGGCCGGGCATGCCCGGCCCGCGGCTTCACATCAGAGGGCACTTTTGGGTAGGCTGCGGGCCGGACATGTCCGGCCCCTACAGAGCAATGGACTTATTTGATTGGGCACAAGCTCTGCGCGCTCATCATGGCCCAGCGGGCAGCGCTGAGCTTTTCGGTCATCTTCATGTTGCGGCAGTTCGGCAGGTAGCTGATCAGCCCCTGCATCAGGAACTGCTCCTTGCTGATCGCCTTGACCAGCTCGGGGGTGGGGTTCTGCCGGACCTTGGCGCAGAGGAAGAGATACCGCCGCCAGCAGGCCGCGTAAGCGGCATCAATAACGGTGCGGTCGGCATGGTTCTCAACATAGAAGCGGTAGCGGTCAGCCAGGCCGTCCACGGCGTCAAAGGCCTCCGGGCGGATATTGGTGCGGCAGATGCTGCCGTTGCGCAGCCGGTAATGGTAGAGCGGCTTGTCGATGCAGACGACCTTGTCGCAGCGCCAGAACAGGCGGTGGGCCACAAAGTCGTCCTCATGCAGGCGGCCTTCGGGGTAGTGCAGCAGCTTCCAGACCTCGGCGCGGTACATCTTATTCCACGCAACGGTGTAGACCGTTCCGTAGGGGGTGTAAAACTCATTCAGCAGGTCCTTGCCGCAGAATACGCCCTCCTGCGTGGGGCGGGTGAAGTAAGCCGGGTCGCAGCTTTTGCCGTTCTCCTGCACATCCTCGACCGAGCAGAGCGCCATATAGGCATCGTGGCGCTCGCAGGCATCGTACAGCGTCTGTAAAAAGCCGGGCAGAACCACATCGTCTGAGTCGATGAAGGAATAATAACGGCCCTTGGCGGCGTCAATGCCGGCATTGCGTGCGGCTGAAAGGCCCTGATTCTCCTGATGGATGACCCGGACGCGGGCATCGCGGGCGGCGTAGCGGTCGCAGAGGTCGGCGCAGCCATCGGTCGAGCCGTCATCAATCAGCAGCACCTCAACAGGTACATTGATCTTCTGGTCAAGGATGCTCTCAATGCACTCCGCCAGATACGGCTTGGTGTTGTAGATCGGCACGATCACACTGATCGCAATATGTTCCATCATTTATTTCCCCTTCCTCTTGTGCAGGCGGCCCCAGGCCGCTGCGGCGCCATAGGTCAGCGTGGGGCTGGCACAGAACGCCGCCGCCCGCAGCTTTTCGCCCAGCGGCAGGTGGCGGCTGGACAGAATATCCGGTAAAATGGCGTCCAGATGTTTTTTGTGCGCCATGAATTTCGGCTTCAGCTCCGGCAGGTTGCCGGCTGCATCGCTCTGGCACCAGAACTGGTAGAAGATCCGCCAGTACCGCACCACGGCCCATTCGTAGTATTCCTCGCGCCCCGGCCGGGCCGAGAAGTATTGCAGCCATTCCCAGTACATCCGCAGATCATCGGTCTTGCGCGGCGGGAAACCGGCTGTGGTGATCTGCCCGGCGCGGGTGCGGTAGTGATACAGCACATCGGTCAGGCAGTTGCAGCGCTCCCCCTCAAAGACACGGTGCAGTACGCTGGCATCATCGCCAAAAAGCATCGTCTCATCGTAGTGGATTCCCTTTTCCCGGAAAAGTCGTGCATCAAACAGCTTATTCCAGCTTAAGGGCCCGTAAAAGCTGCCGGTCTGGAAGGCCTCCAGCAAAAGCTCCTGCGCATCGCGCACGCCGGGCTGGCGGATCGTGACACTGCGCCCCTCGATCCGGCGTCCCTCGGCGTCAATGCAGTCTGCGGCACAGGCGGCCAGCCGCACGCCGGGCTGCTGCACGGCGTTGTACAGCGTCTCAAACATCGCAGGCTCGATGAGGTCATCGGAGTCCACAATGCCGATGTAATCACCGCAGGCATTGTCCAGCCCGGTGTTGCGGGCGTGGGCAGGGCCGCCGTTGGGCTGGTGGAACACACGGATGCGGGCATCCTGCCCGGCCAGCGCATCGCAGACCTCGGCAGAGCCATCGTGGCTGCCGTCATCCACCAGCAGCAGCTCAAAATCGGTGAAGGTCTGGGCCAGAATACTTTCCACCGCCGGGCGCAGGTAGGGCCCGGTGTTGTAGACGGTGGAGATTATGCTGATTTTGGGATGGTCAGACATAGATACTTCCTTATATCATACTAGCTGCGTTGCCCCTGCAAAAGGGGCTGCTTTGCAATCGTGTACGCCGCCAACAAGCCCGGCCACTGCAGGGCGACACCTGCGCGGTACGGCAGGGCCAGCAGCCTGTGCGGGTCATGCTGCAGCCGCTCCCGCAGGGCGGCGCGGGCATCGGGGTCAGCCAAAATCTCGGCAAAAAGAGCGCGGCGGACGGCATACGGCAGATCTCCCCGGCAGCCGGTCAGCAGACCGTACTGATTCAGGCAGGCGCGCAGCCGGCTGGTGCGCTCATACGGGGCCGGGTCCATGCCGTTGGCGCGCAGCAGCTCGGCCAGCGCCGGACGGGTGATGCACTCGGCCTCCAGCAAATCGCCGCGCAGCCGGCGCGAAAGACTGCCGGCCTGCGTATCATACTGCTTATAGTATACACCATGCAGGCAATAAATGGCAGGGGTATTCTGTAAAAATTGTATGTTAAATAAAACATCCTCGTTGATCTTCAGCTGCGGCGAGAAGCGCAGCGCCCCGATGGCCGACCGGCGGAACAGCTTGGGATAAGGTGCGGCCAGCAGCCCCGTATCAAACAGCAGGGGGGCGAGCGCACTGCCCAGCGCCTGCAGATCGGGATAGGCTCCCTCGGCCAGAAAATCGGCAGGGGTCACAGTCGTGCCGCTCTCCCGCGTCAGACCGAACAGGATCATGTCCGCCTCGGTGGAAAGTGCCGCAAGCGAAGCCCAAAGTCCCGGCAGCAGGACATCATCGGCATCGAGAAAAAGCACCCAATCGCCGCGCGCGGCATCCAGCCCGGTGTTGCGCGCCGCACCCGCGCCGCCGTTTGGGCGGTGCAGCGCACGGACGCGCGGATCCTCAGCGGCAAGCGTGTCGCAAAGGGTGCCGGTATCGTCGGGGCTGCCATCGTCCACCAGCAGCAGCTCCAGCCCGGCGGGGGCATCGGCCAATGCGCTTGCTGCGGCGCGGCGCAGCGTGGCTGCGGCCTTGTAGCAGGGAATGATGACAGAAATGTTGCGTATGCTCACGGCTGTTCCTCTTGCAGAATCGTCTTGTAAATTTGTTCCAGCTCCCCGGCGTTGCGGGCGGCGTCATGGGTTTGCAGGGCCCGTGCGCGGGCGGCCCTGCCCAGTGCCATGCCGCCGTCAGCGCTCTGCAAAATGCGCAGCACGGCATCGGCAAGGGCCTTATCATCCAGCGCATCGCCGTAGAGCAGCCCCTCGCGGCCGTTTTCCAGCATTGAGGGGATACCGCCTACGGCAGCGGCTACACAGGGCAGACCCAGCAGCATGGCCTCCCCCAGACTGTTGGGGCTGTTTTCACAGCAGGAGGGCAGCAGAAAAACATCGGCCTCCAAATATGCCTGACGCATTGCGGCGGCGTCCAGCGGGCCGGTATAGCGGATATGCCCCGCAATGCCAAGCTCGGCGGCAAGCTGCTTACAATAGCGCTTGTAGGGGAACATCCGGTCAATGACGGGGCGCAGCAGCGGGCCCTTGTCAAGCGGCGGCCAGCCTGCGATGACAAGCTGTGCATCGCCGTAAGCTGCCAGCACAGCGGGCAGTGCCCGCAGTGCAGTGTGCAGGTTTTTCAGTGGGTAGTTGCCCTGCGGCAAAAACAAGACCGGCGCCGCGCCGAACTCCCGCGCATGCCAGGGGGTCCCCGTGTAAAAGAGGGGGCGCAGCGTTTCATTGCAGGCGAAATACCGGGCGGCGGGGGCCAGAGCGGCGCAGGCGCTGCGGTCAAAGGCCGTGCGGCCGGTCACATAGCGGGCCTGTGCCAGAAGTGCGGCCTCCTTGGCGGCCAGTGCGTCAAAGTTTGCCTGCATCGTGTCAAGCAGCTCGCCGGGAACGATCCTGTCAAGGGTATGCCACAGCGCGCCGGAGCGGCGGTAGGCGGCGGGGACGCCATCGCAAAGATGCGCGGCGCAGTCCCGCATGACGCCCTGTATGCTGAACAGCACAGGCAGACCGGCGTCCTTGGCAGCCTCGGCCATGGCGGCGGCCGCGTCATACTCGGTGCCCCAGATGTGGACAAGATCAGGCCGCAGCTGCAGCAGCAGCGGGGCAAAGGCGGCAGTGCCGGTCACAATACGGTAGTCCACGCCGTCCGCGCGGCCGGCTGCCTCTGCCTTGCCGACACACAGCACGGTCAGATGCAGCGCCGGGTGCGCCTGCAGCGCGGCAAGCTGCCCGGTCAGCCAGCTGCCGCTCACATCGCTGGCACCGGCCAGCCCGCAGGCGGCCGCCGCCTGCGGCAGCGTGGTTTTGACAAGCCAGAGGATCTGCATTTATATCCACCTCAAAAATTCATTTGCAACATACTCCGGTGTAAATTCCGGGTAGAGTGCGGCAACCTCGGCAAAGGGCAGGCGGCGGCCGCAGACCTCGTGCAGCCAGCGGCCGAGCGCTGACGCGGCAGCGGGGGTCGCGCTGTCCTCAGCGTGCAGCACCAGCGCCAGCGGGTAGCGCGCCAGATAGGGCAGCGCCGGGTCAGCCTTGCTCACGGCCAGATGCAGCACCGGCTTGCCGGTGCCAAAATAGCCGAACAGCTTGCTCGGCAGCTGGTTGTCGCAGGCATTGCCAAGGCTCACCAGCACATCGGCGCGGTCCTCCAGTGCGGCAGCGTCCTCAGGCGGCAGCAGACCGGGGCGCACAAAATTTGCACCCATCGCCGCAGCGGCCTTGTTGGCATCGGCGGCAAAGCGCTCCCACCCGCCGCCCGCCATCGTCAGCGTTACGGCGCTGTCGTGCAGTGCGCTGAACAGCGCCAGCGCAAAGCCGGGCTCGCGCAGTGCCGGGTAGAGACTGCCGCAAAAAACACACTGTACCGTGTCATGCGCGCTGCTGAAGGTTGTGCGCGGCAGCAGTGCCGGGAAGCCCAGCGTATGCACCTTGCCGCGCCGGGAGGCCAGCGGTGCGCCGTCCGCATAGTCCGGGACGGCCTGCGGCGTGATAAAGCTGCCGTCCAGCGCGTCAAGAAGCTGCCCCTCCCGTGCATAGCCGCCCGGGGCCGTGTAATCACGGTTTGCAGCATAGGGGTCAAGCTGCCAGAGAAATTTCTTTCCGCCGATGGCCGCTGTCTCCAGCGCAAAGGCGGCGCGGTAGGGCGCACAGACTGCACAGACCGCGTCAAAGTGAAATTCCGCATCCAGACGTTCGATCTCGCGGCGACTGTCCACCGTGCGGCGGGGGGCCTTCAGCACAAGCTGGCGGAAGGCTGCCGCCACCGCTGCCGGGTGGGCGCACAGGCGCGCCAGCCGCACAGCCACCGGGGTGCCGCCTTTGCGGCCGTTTTCTAGGGCCTCGTTCATCAGGCGTTCATCGGCAAAGGCAAGCAGATGCTGCACGGCGCCCTGCGGCGGGGCGGGCGGGGTGTGCAGGCCGTCCCAGAGGGTCAAAATATGTACGG
>ERZ507062.619-NODE-619-length-11822-cov-7.52562_pt1 | contig 11822 bp, 8 predicted proteins | sample MGYA00513786_ERZ507062 | MGnify/ENA metagenome assembly ERZ507062 | reverse complement strand
AAGATGGCAGAGATCGCCGAAAGAAAATCGATGTAAATATAGAAGTAATGAGAGAATCTGGCAAGAGATGTCGGATTCTCTTTTTTTGTGTTCGGATTTTTCCTGGACTGCGAGATTTTCTTGCGTTGGGAACTTTTTGTGTTATGAAGCAGGAGAAATTATGATATAATTTCTTTGTCGAAAAATGTAAATTAATGTCTGGTATTAATTTATACGAAAAGGAATTATTTTTTTATAAATGGTACGAAAGAAAATATTACTTCTATATAAAATACGGGGAGATATTTATAATGGCGAATAGTGATGAGTTAATTACAAGCGTTGATAAAAATTCTAACGATACAGCAGCCCTTGTATGGTCTGTTGCAGATGATCTTGTAGGAGCATATAAACCGCATGAATATGGTCTTGTCATCCTGCCGATGACAGTAATCAAGCGTTTCCATGATTGTTTGCTACCAACACATCAGGCAGTTCTTGATACATATAAAAAAGTGGAAAAACTGGCTGTAAAAGATGGTTTTCTGCGTAAAGCGTCAGGTTATCAGTTTTATAATACAAGTCCGTTTACATTCAGGACATTGATTGCGGATCCGGAAAGTATCGTAGATAATTTCAAGGCGTATCTGAATGGATTTTCCGAGAATGTACAGGATATTCTTGCACGTATGGATTTTGATGCTCAGATTAAACACATGGAAGAAGCTGGTCTTCTGTATCAGGTGATTTCGGATTTTTGTACAGACAAAGGTGATTTTTCACCTGAGAAAATCAGTGCGGTTGATATGGGATATGTGTTTGAAAACCTTGTTCGTAGATTTTCTGAATCATATAACGAAGAAGCCGGAGCACATTTCACAAGCCGTGACATCATCTATCTGATGAGTGACCTTCTTGTGGCTGGTGATGAATCAGCATTTACAGGAGACGGTATCTCAAAGACAGTTTATGATATGACCATGGGAACATCTCAGATGCTTACCTGTATGGAAGAAAGATTGAAACAGATGGATGCGGATGCAGACGTTACTGTATTCGGTCAGGAGTTCAATCCATTTACATTCGGTATTGCAAAGGCTGATATGCTTATCCGTGGCGGTGACCCTAACAATATGCAGTTCGGTGATACTTTGTCTGATGACAAGTTCAGCGGATATAAGTTTGACTATATTATCAGCAATCCACCTTTTGGTATTCCGTGGAAACGTGAGGAAAAAGAGGTTACAGCGGAATTTAAGAAAGGCACAGCCGGAAGATTTGCACCGGGACTGCCGGCAAAAGGTGATGGACAGCTTCTGTTCATGCTGAACGGTCTTGCGAAGCTGAAAGATGATGGTCAGATGGCAATTATCCAGAACGGTTCGTCTTTATTCAACGGTGACGCTGGTTCCGGTCCTTCTGAGATTCGTAGATATTTAATCGAGAATGACTGGCTGGATGCGATTGTACAGCTGCCAAACAATGCTTTTTACAATACAGGCATTGCAACATATATCTGGATTGTAATGAAGAATAAGCCTGTGACACATCAGGGCAAAGTACAGCTGATTGATGCATCTGCTTGTTGTTCAGCAAGACGTAAGAATATCGGTTCAAAGAACGTAGACATTACAAAGGCTTGCCGTGATTTGATTATTGAAGCGTATGGTGCTTATGTAGATGGTACATACAATGGTGTGGATGAAAACGACAATGCAATCATTGTAAAGAGTAAGGTCATGGATGCCATTGACCTTGGCTATAATAAGATTGTAGTGGAAACACCTCAGCTGGATGAAGATGGCAATGTTGTCATGAAGAAAAAGAAGCCTGTAGCTGATACATCAAAGCGTGATACAGAGAATGTACCACTTGCAGAAGACATTGATGCTTACTTTGAACGTGAAGTCATTCCGTATAATCCGCAGGCTTGGATTGATAAAGCCAAAACAAAGGTTGGATATGAAATCCCGTTCACCAGAACATTTTATGAATATAAGCAGATTGAACCATCAGATGTGATTGCAGCACGTATTGAAGAACATGAAAAGAGCTTGATGGCGAAATTGCATGATTTGTTCGGGGGTGAATGATTATGGCAATGATTAGACCTGAAACAGAAATGAAAGATAGTGGTGTACAGTGGATTGGTGATATTCCAAGTTCGTGGACGATTTTTCCAGCTAATGGAGTGTTTAGTGAAGTGAAAGAAAAAAACATGGACTTGAAACTTACAAATGCTTTTTCGTTTAAGTATGGTGAAATTGTTGACAAAAAGCAAGTTGGTGATGTGGATAACAATTTAAAAGAGACTTTAAGCTCATATACAATCGTTAGAAAAAATACCATTATGATTAATGGATTGAATTTGAATTATGATTTCGTATCACAAAGAGTAGCGATTGTAAATGAAAGCGGAGTTATTACATCTGCATATTTAGCTATACAGCCTGATGAAAATAAAATAAATCCTAGATTTGTGCTTTATTTGTTAAAATCTTATGATTATCAACAAGTTTTTCATGGATTAGGAAGTGGTATACGAAAAACGCTTAAATATCAGGATTTCAAAAAGATAATGATTGTAGCACCAACATTATCCAAACAGCAAGCTATTGCCGATTATTTGGACGAAACTTGTTCCAAAATTGATGAAATCATTGCAGAAGCAAAGGCAAGTATTGATGAATATAAGGAACTGAAACAGTCTGTGATTTTTGAAGCAGTGACAAAAGGTCTTGATAAGAATGCTGAGATGAAAGATTCTGGTTATGATTTCATAGGGAATATTCCTAGCAAATGGGAAATGTGTAAAGTTAGACATTTGGGTACTGCACAGAATGGAATCAGTATTGGTGGCGATGCATTTGGCTCAGGACACCCATTTGTAAGTTATGGAGACGTGTATAAAAATTATTCATTGCCTAAGACTGTTGATAAATTAGTTCAGTCATCTGAAGAAGATAGAAAAAGATATTCGGTTGAAAAAGGTGATTGGTTTTTTACAAGAACATCTGAAACGATTGAAGAAGTTGGTTTTTCATGTGTATGTGAAGAAACGATTCCAGATGCTGTGTTTGCCGGATTTTTAATCAGAGTTCGTCCTTTTAACAACAGAATCTATACGGGATTTGCTAAATATTATTTTAGAAGTAATCATTTAAGAACATTTTTTGTGAAGGAAATGAATTTGGTAACAAGAGCGAGTTTAGCTCAAGGACTTTTGAAAGATGCACCAGTTGTTGTTCCTCCGTATGATGAACAAATTGAAATTGCAAATTATCTTGAAAACAAATGTGAAATTATTGATGGTGTCATTAAGGATAAAGAATCAACAATCAATGACCTTGAAGCATACAAAAAATCACTGATTTATGAAGTGGTAACAGGAAAAAGAAGGGTGGTATAACCTATGGCTGAAAATGAAAAACAGTTTGAATCCAATATCGAAGCCTTTCTTATCTCACCAGCTGGTGGATATGAAAAGGCAACAGATGCCGGATATACCTCATCTTCTGGTATGGCGTTGGATATTCATACATTGGTTGGGTTTGTGAAAGCAACCCAGCTGATTATGTGGCAGCGTTTTGAAAAGCAGTGCAACTCTGACCCATACAAGAAGTTTTATAAATGTTTTGAAGATGCCGTACAGATGGATGGCTTGCTGTCTGTCATGCGACATGGATTTAAACATCGTGGAATGGATTTTAAGGTTTGCTATTTCAAGCCTGAATCCACTTTAAATGATGTTGCTGTAAAAAGATATGAGCAGAATGTGTGTCAGTGTATCAGACAGTGGCACTATTCAGAGCAGAACAACAATTCAGTTGATATGATGCTTGCAATCAATGGTATTCCAGTGGTTGCGATTGAATTAAAGAATCAGCTGACAGGTCAGACGGTAGACAATGCAAAATTGCAGTGGCAGTATGACCGTGACCAGAGGGAACCTGCATTTTGGCTGAATCATCGTATTCTGGCATATTTTGCAGTAGACCTTTACGAAGCGTGGATGACTACTGAACTGAAAGGTGCAGATACATATTTCTTGCCATTCAATCAGGGTTCCAACGGTGCCGGAAATGATGGTGGTGCAGGTAATCCACAGGCAGAGGGTGATAATTATGTGACATCTTATATCTGGGAAAATGTATTACAGAAAGACAGCTTGCTGGATATTATCCAGAAGTTCATCAGCTTTGAGGTGAAGACCGAAAAAAAAGATGGAAAGAATGTTACAAAGAAGCGTCTGATTTTCCCTAGATTTCATCAGTTGGATGTCGTGCGTAAGCTGATTGCTGATGTACGTGAGAATGGTTCAGGGAATAATTATCTGATTCAGCACTCAGCTGGTTCAGGTAAGTCAAATTCTATTGCATGGACAGCGTATCGTCTGGCATCCTTGCATAATGATGATAATGAGCCTGTATTTACATCGGTTGTTATCGTAACTGACAGACGTAATCTGGATGCACAGTTACAGGAAACAATCACAGGATTTGACCATACGCTCGGTAGTGTATGTGCGATTGATGAAAAGAAATCCTCTAAGGATTTAAAGGATGCATTGAACGCCGGAAAGAGAATCATTGTAACAACATTGCAGAAATTCCCGGTCATTTATGAAGAAGTGGATGATACAACAAATAAGCGATTTGCGATTATTGTGGATGAAGCCCATTCATCACAGACTGGTTCCTCTGCAATGAAATTGAAAGCAGCACTTGCGGATGTGTCGGATGCTCTGAAAGAGTATGCGGAACTGGAGGGAAAAGCCGAAGATGAATTGTTGGATGACAATGATCGTCTGGTGCGTGAAATGATTTCTCATGGAAAACATAAAAATCTTTCGTTCTTTGCTTTTACCGCCACACCGAAGGGGGCAACACTGGAAATGTTCGGTACAGAATGGAACGATGGTTCTTATCATCCATTTCATATATATTCAATGCGTCAGGCAATCGAAGAGGGATTTATTCTGGATGTTCTTCAGAACTATACAACATACAGAACCTGTTATCAGATTGCAAAGAACACAAAAGATAACCCTGATGTTCCGCAGTCAAAAGCATTAAAAACAATTAAGAAATATGAAGAGCTGCATCCGTATAACATTCAGCAGAAATCAGCGATTATTGTTGAAACATTCCGCAATGTAACGAAGCAGAAAATCAAGGGAAAAGGAAAGATGATGGTTGTAACATCATCGAGACTTGCTGCTGTTCGTTATTATCATGAGATTAAGAACTATTTGGAATTAAATGGTTATCATGATGTGGAAATCTTGGCTGCGTTCTCTGGTTCTATCAAAGACCCAGATGACCAGAAGGATGTTGAATGGACTGAAAGCAAGCTGAACGGTGTGAATGAATCACAGACAAAACAGGTATTTCATGATGAAGGAAATATTCTGATTGTGGCTGAGAAATATCAGACTGGATTTGATGAACCATTACTTCATACAATGATTGTCGATAAGAAATTGCGTGGTGTAAAAGCTGTTCAGACACTGAGTAGATTGAACCGTACACACCCAGATAAACAGGATACGTTCATCATTGATTTTGTGAATACAAAAGAAGATATTTTGAAAGCGTTCCAGCCGTTCTATCAGGAAACATCATTGGCTCAGGAAATCAATACTGACTTGATTTACAAGACACAAAAGATGTTGCGTGCTTTTAAAATCTATGATGATGCTGACATTGAAAAGGTAAATAAAATCTATTTCGATGAAGATAAACGTAAGGCAAATAAGATTCAGGCAGCGATAACAAATGCATTGTTACCGATTCAGCAGAAGTACAACGCACTGAATCAGGAGCAGAGATATCAGGTACGTAAACTCTGCAGGTCATTTGTGAAATGGTATGGATATATTACGCAGATCGTCCGTATGTTTGATAAACAGATGCATGATGAATATATCTTTTGTTCTTACCTTGCGAAGGTTTTGCCGGCTGACCCAACAATGCCGTTTGACCTTGGTGACAGAGTGAAACTTGAGTATTACAATCTTGAAAAAACTTATGAAGGTTCCATTGGTCTTGTGAAAGAAGAAAAGGGTGTTTATGAACCTGCCAAGTTGAAAAAGCCTGTAAAAATGACGGAAACCCTCAGTCCACTGGAGCAGGTCATTGAGAAAATCAACCAGCAGTATGTAGGAAACTTTACTGAAGGGGATAAGGTTGTAATTACTGCGTTGCACGAAAAATTGAAAAATAACAAAAAACTGAGGAGAGCTGCAAAAACAGATGGCCGCCAGATCTTTGCGAGGAATATTTTTCCACAGCTGTTCGATGATGCGGCACAGGAAGCATATGTTGAAAGTACGGAAACATATACGAAGTTGTTTGAGGATGCAGGAAAATATCGCGCCATTATGAATGCACTGGCGCAGGCAATGTTTGATGAATTGAAAAATGAAGAAGTTACGGAGTAGATAAGAGGAGAGAATCTGACAAGAGATGTCGGATTCTCTTTTTTCTTGTTTGTTATTGCGCGGGCTTGCTGAAATTTGTTGAACGATTCTATTTGCAATTCCTGTAAATGCCTGTTAAAGTATGAATAGAACATATAATTCTAAAATTCATTGAGAATTTCTCTCAGATTTCCAAACTGCAGAATCCGGAAAATAATAGGTACCTTGACATAAGAATAGAGTTTACAGAAAATGAAGAATCCACTATAATGATTACATAACAGTCAGAACTAATTGTTCACAGATAATCAGAAAGGTGGGATTGTATGGAGGGTTATGATATGCCAACCGATATTCAGTTTAAAGATGAGCTGCGCAAGGAAGAGATTAAACTGGAAGAACAGATTGAGATGCTGAAAAACAAAGAGTATGACAAAATGCTTGCAAAATTTGAACGGGAGTTAAAAAGAGTTCGTGAGAGTTTGCAGGATTAAGGTTTACAGGAAGTTAGTTAAGGTAAAAAACTGACGTACCATTACAGGTGCGTCAGTTTTTGTATACGTTATTTTTTCTTAGGTGTTACCGGTGGCAGGTCGCAGTAATATGCGATGCCGAGTGGTGTTACGAGAAGCGGATGAACCGGGCGGTAGACCGGAAGACCAAGTTTCTTTTCGAATACAGTGGTGAATTCGCGAAAGCTTGCGGAACCACCAACGACGTAAACCGCCGGAACCTGATATCCGTGGAGAAATTTCTCTGTGATCGTAGCCATTTTTTCGATTACGGCTTTGATGACCGGGAAGATTTCTTCTTCTTTTTCCGGAGTGGTCTTGAGGACTTCGGCTTCTTCGTATGGGATGCGGTAATGTCCGGCAACGGTCATAGTCATATGGCTGCCGCCTGTGGCTTCGTCGTCTGTGTAAATAACTTTGCCATCTTTGAGGATGCTGATGCCGGTTGTACCCCCACCGACATCGACAACAGCTCCATCGGTGATCTTCAGCACAGCAGCAGCGGCTGTCGGTTCGTCTACAATGTTGGTGACTTCAAACCCGGCACCTTCAAGTACATATCCGATGCTTTTGACGCTGCCTTCGGAAACTCCCGGAGGGATCGCAGCAGCGGCATAAGGAAGTTCAACACCAAGTCTCTCTTCCAGTTCTGCTTTGAGCCTGGTGACAAGCTGGACGGATTCATAATAGTTTACGATCACACCATCCTGAATCGCATGAGACGGTGCGGAAATACCTGCGATCGGGCGATTATTCGTATCGACAACGGCAAGGACTGTATTGGCAGTACCAAGGTCGACACCCACTTTCAGGCGTCCCCGGAATTTCTTGCATTCGCCGGATTCTACCAGCTCTGCAAAATTAGATAAAGTTCGGTTTTTCAGTTCCATGTATGTAGCTCCAATGCTGTTTATTTGATGATGGTACCTGTTTTTTCACGATAACCGTCTCTTGCATGGGCGATATCGGTGATGATAGTGCGGTGACCGCTGCCTTTAGACGCAAAGGATACGGCTGCTTCAATTTTTGGAAGCATGGAACCTGCAGCAAACTGGTTTTCTGCGATGTATTTGTTGGCATCGTCCACAGAAACAGTACCCAGCAGAGTTTCGCTGTCTGTATCTTTGTTGAGGCTGACTTTTTCGACGCTGGTGAGGATCAGAAGCGTATCTGCATCAAGTTCTTCTGCAAGAAGTTCACTGGCAAGGTCTTTTTCAATGATGGCACTTGCACCGTGAAGGTCAATGCCCTGCTCCATGACCGGAATTCCACCGCCACCGGCAGCGATAACAATCTGTCCTGCGTTTGCAAGAGTGCGGATAGTTTCGAGTTCGATAATTTTCTGCGGTTTAGGAGCTGCAAGGATTCTGCGGTATTCACCCTCTGCAGTTTCTGTAACGAAATTACCTTTTTCCTCTTCTGCTTCAGCTTCTTCGGAATTAAGAACACGGCCGATGATTTTTTCCGGCTCGCCGAATGCTTCGTCATATGGATCGATGACAACCTGTGTCAGAATGGTTGCAACCGGCTTGTAGATGCCGCGGGAAAGTAACTCTGCGCGAATCGCATTCTGAAGATCATAGCCGATATAGCCCTGACTCATGGCAGAGCATACGGACATCGGTGCAAATGTATAATCCGGATGCGCTTTTCCAAATTCGTTCATTGCGGTATGGATCATGCCGACCTGTGGTCCATTGCTGTGAGAAATGACAACATTTGCGCCTTCTTCTACAAGGTCTGCAATTGCTTTTGCTGCTTCACGGGTAGCCGTTTTCTGTTCAGGAAGTGTTGTGCCAAGGGCTTTGTGACCAAGAGCAACAACAACTGTTTTTTCGCTCATATGGATTCCTCGTTTCTTTTCATTTTTGATGTAAATGAAGATGTTTTCTATAATTTTCTATTATAAAAGAATAGGACTGGAATTGCAATGGAATTAAGGTAAAAAGATAGAATCGTTACTGTTCACAGTAACTAGAAACCTTGTGGCGCACGTGCTATACTGAGAGAAAATAAGGGGGTGCAGCATGAATTATAAAATCAGTAATTCAAAATTATCTGTAGAAATTTCCTCAAAAGGAGGAGAGCTTCGTTCTATACAGGATGCAGAAGGAAAGGAATATCTGTGGCAGGGAGATGTGGCTTCATGGACGGACAGAGGACCGAATCTTTTTCCGTATATCGGTCGGATGACGGACGGACAGTATCGTTATCAGGGAAAAATGTATCATATGGATATTCATGGATTTCTGCCATATATGGAGATGACCCTGGTGGAGAAAAAAGAAGACGAGCTGGTTCTGAGACTTAAGAATACACCGGAGACGGAGCTGTGTTATCCGTTTTTGTTTGAACTGGATATTTGCTGGAAACTGATAGAAGATACGCTTCAGATTACATATCAGGTCAGAAATAAGGACACAAAGACAATGCATTTTGGTATTGGTGGTCATCCGGGATTCTGTGTACCGATTGCGGATGGACTGGCATTTGAAGATTATTGCATTGATTTTGGAGAAAATGCACAGTTGAGTCAGGTGGTTTTGTCAGATGACTGTTTTGTGACGGAAAATACGGTGCCGGTGCCCCTTGTTGATAATCGTTATCTGCCATTGCAGCATGGATTGTTTGACAGAGATGCGATCGTTTTGAATGAGATGCCGAAAAGCCTTATGATCGAGAGCAAAAAAGATTGCCGGAAGATCCGCGTGGTTTATGAAGATATGAATTATCTCGGAATCTGGCACTGGCCGAAAATGAAAGTAAACTATGTCTGTATAGAACCGTGGAGTTCTTTGCCGTCCCGAAAGGGAATCACAGAAGATCTGGAGACACAGCCGAATCTGCTTCGGTTAGAAAGTGGATGCGAATACAGAAATACATGGAGTATTACCATAGAGAAATAAAAGAAGCAAAAGAGCAAAGGAAAAGCCGCCTGTACGCAGGCGGCTTGTTTCCTTAACTTTTTGAGGGGGGAGATAGAGAGTGGTTATTCATCTATCCAAAAACTATTATAAGCAGGAAATATGTTTAAACTGTGTACTAAATCTAAAAGAAAAATAAAACTTCTAAAGAAAACTTAAAGAAACTCTTTAATTTTTACAGGCTCTTGTAGTCCGGACCGAAACGTGCTAAAGTGTGCTTATCTGAATTTCAGTTCTTTGAAATTCATAACTTTCAATCGTCATTTCGACAATAATCCCATGAAGAATGCAAAGTGAAAGGGGAAATGCCTATGGGCTGAGAAACAATGCCGGTGTTTTATTATTTGAAACTATTTGACGGAAGGTTTTTGAAGTGAAAAGGAGTTCTTTATGAAAAACAGAATAATGAGAAAAATAGCGGCGGCAGGTATGGCAGTTTTCCTTGTTGGGATGTCGGCGGGAAGTGGATATATGTGGAAGGAGGCACCGGTTTATGCGGCGGAGGCGGTCTTTGAAACAGATGAAGGACAGAAGGACGGATATCAGATAGATGCAGGCGAACGCATAGAGGAAAACACAGGGGCGGAAAAGGCTGTTGTGAGAAAATCTGTGAAGACCGCAAGTGAAACCAGCGGAATGAATGCAATGGAAAATGTAATAGAGGGAATTGTGGGCGCGTCAGAGACTGTGGGTGTAGAATCCAAGGATATAGATGTGCTTACAGATGAAATACAAAATTCGGATGTGGATATCATTATGGATGAGACTGAACTTCCGAATGAGGCAGAACTTCTGGACGAAGCAGAACTCCCGGGTAATGCATTGCCGCGGACTGGAAGCGAAGATTCAGAGAAAATTTCGGACAATCTATCTTCTGAAAATGAAAATGCGGATTCATTTTCTGATAGCAGTGGTGATACAGATACAAATTTACAGGCAGATCTGATCCTGTCAGTTCAGGCTGAGGATGATACAATAAAAGCAGGAAGTGATCTGGTCTATACGATAACTGCAGAAAACACAGGAGAATGTGACCTTAAAGATATAAGAATCAGCTATAATTTTTCTGAGAATGGTCTGGCCGGAGAGTGGTCGGAAGGTGCAGAAGATGCGGTGGGAAATACTGCATATATAGAGAAACTTGAGATGAGTGCAACAAAGACTCTGTATCTGACGGTGCATCTGCCGGAAGACAGGATAACAGCTGTTTCATTAAAACTGACAGCAACAGCCGGCAAAATATCTGCTGAAAATGGGACTGAGGAAACAGAAGAAATCGTAAAAAATGCAGAGCTGGTGACGCAGATTCAGGCGTTGCAGGCTGCATTTGAAGTGACCAAAACTGCAGACCGTTCCATGGCAGTTCCGGGGGATGCGATCCGTTTTCTGATCTGTATCAGAAATACCGGAGAGCGCACATTGCATTCAATTGTTACGACGGAGCGTTTTCAGCTTGGAAATGTACCGGTGAGATTTCTGGAAAAAGATGGTGTCAGACTGAATAAATCCAAAACAAAGGCAAAGATTGAGCAGATCGCACCCGGGGAAGCTTTCGGTCTGGAGGCGGTCGTGACACTGCCGGAAGGTCTGGAAGACCAGAATCTGGTCAATGAAGTTTCAGTGACAACTCTGGAAACAGGAGAGCAGACAAAAATTGCACAATCTGAAATACAGGTAAAAGGAGCAGAAGAAGAAAAACAGGAAGAGGCAACCTCCGATATTGATGGAGAAACGGGAAGTGAGCAGGCGGAAAGCATGCCGGCATCCACACATCCAAAAACCGGAGATCCATATCAGCCTCTTCTGTGGCTTTTTATGCTCCCCGGTTCTATGCTGGCTGTCGGATGGCTCCGCAGCCGGATGTGAAATTATTAGATTGATCTGGTTTATCGGCAGAAATTAAAGGATGTCGATGTGCTCACCGGCAAGTGCCTTATTCATGCTGCGGACTGCACAGAATTTACCACACATACTGCAGGTATCACT
>ERZ507062.617-NODE-617-length-11842-cov-4.58802_pt1 | contig 11842 bp, 7 predicted proteins | sample MGYA00513786_ERZ507062 | MGnify/ENA metagenome assembly ERZ507062 | reverse complement strand
TCCGCAAATAGCCCATATTTCGTATATATTTGTCCATAGTGAATACAAGGAACACCTTTCTCAACAAAATCCTTCTTTTGAAAGTTGCCACCTCTTGATATAGTGGCCACATCTCCCAATTTTTTATACTCTACCCCATCCGGGCAAAGTTCCGCAAGCAATTCATCTAATTTGCTCATGATTCAATCTCCTTGTTCAAAACAGCCTGTAATCTTTTTGCAAGTTTTTGTTTCAAATCGTCATCATTTGCATAAAGAACAATGTTGTCACCACTTACATCAAAATGAACTCTTTCACTATCAAAAAAACTTTGTTTGCAAGTTAAAATCAATTTGATTGGATGATTACATAACTGTAGTCCTCTGGCAATGCCGGCTTCATAATAAACACCGCCACGATTTCCTGTTAAATCTGCAATCAAAGCAACAGAATCTGTTATTTCTGCAGTAATTTCTCCAATAATAGATCCATTGAATTGTTTCTCATCAATTCTCATGGCTGAATAGTTCAACGATTGAATAACAGGCTTATATACCTGTTCGTATGTAGAAGCAGTTTCCTCCGCAAACATCATAGCAACAAATATTTGATTTCTTTTCGTTATTGGTGGAATAGACACTTTATCATATTTTTTCTTATAAAGTTGGCGTAATAATGCCACTAAATTTTCGCAACGCTGAAAAGCATCCCCTTGCTTTTTTATGCCATCAATAAGTATCCACGCTTCTTCGTTATTTTCATTAATTTCTTCCAAAAATGCCTCGACTTCATAAACCCATTCACTAACATTAGGCTGTTTTGGATTATCAATCAATTTTTTCAACGCTTCTTTTTCATTCATAATTACACCTCGATTTCTGCAATGATCTGATCAATTCTGTCACGCAGTTCCTGTTCACGGGCAACGATTTCCTTGAGCTGCTGATTCAGCTCAACGATGTTGACCTTTTCTCTTGTGTCTTCAGCTTCTACATATGTAGAAACAGAGAGATTGTAATCGTTGGAAACAACTTCTTCATACGTAGCTCTATGTGCTACATATTCAACATCTTCACGACTGGCAAAGATATCTACAATGTGATCAATGTTTTCAGGAGTGAGTTTGTTGTTATTTGTAACCTTCACACATTCCTTTGTCGCATCAATAAACAGAATACTATTGTCAGTCTTGTTCTTCTTCATTACGAGGATATCCGTCGCAATGGAAGTGCCGAAAAACAAATTATCTGGCAGCTGAATAATGCAATCCACAAAGTTATTGTCTACAAGATACTTGCGGATCTTCTGTTCAGCACCACCACGGTACATGATTCCCGGGAAACATACGATTGCTGCTACGCCGTTGGAAGCAAGCCATGAAAGACTGTGCATGATGAACGCCAAGTCAGCCTTGCTCTTTGGTGCAAGAACTCCAGCAGGAGCAAAACGAGGATCGTTGATCAGTAAAGGATTATCGTCGCCTGCCCATTTTATGGAATACGGAGGATTTGAAACGATGAGTTCAAAAGGTTCTTCATCCCAGTGAGCTGGATTGATGAGAGTATCTTCGCAGGCAATATTGAATTTGTCGAATCCAATATCATGCAGAAACATGTTGATTCTGCATAGGTTGTAGGTCGTAATATTCACTTCCTGTCCGAAGAATCCGATACGAACCTTGTCTTTGCCAAGCACCTTTTCAGCTTTCAGAAGAAGGGAACCTGAGCCACATGCTGGGTCATAAACTTTATTGATTTCAGTCTTTCCGACTGTTCCAAGTCTTGTAAGAAGTTCTGATACATCAGAAGGTGTAAAGAATTCTCCTCCAGACTTGCCGGCATTGGAAGCATACATTGTCATGAGGTATTCGTAGGCATCACCAAAGGCATCAATATCATGATTCTTCACATCGCCAAGATTCATATCAGCAATGCCGTCAAGAAGCTTGCATAGGTTTTCGTTTCTCTTTGCAACTGTAGCACCCAGCTTGTTGCTGTTGACATCAAAATCGTTGAACAGTCCTTCAAAGTCTGCTTCTGATGCACTGCCACGAGCGGAATCTTCGATGTGATCAAAAACCATTTCCAAAAATTCGTTCAGATTGTCTTTCAGGTTCTTTGTATTGCCCTCTCTGTCCTTGAAAGTCGCAGTAGTGTCCTTGCAATTCTTTTGCACATTACAGAAAAGTTCTGAAGGCAGAATGAAAAAACCTTTTTCCTGTACCAAACCTTTTCTTGCTTCTTCTGCATCTGTATCACTCATCTGAGCGTAGTCGAAATCTGGATTTCCTGCTTCAATTTCGCCTCTGTTGATGTAGTTTGTTATATTTTCAGAGATGTAACGGTAGAACATTGTTCCCAACACATAGTTTTTGAAGTCCCATCCATCAACTGCGCCTCTCAGATTATCGGCAATGCTCCAGATTGCACGATGCAGTTCATCTCTTTCCTGTTCTTTTTTTGTGTCAATTGCCATTGCGAAATACCTCCCTTGATATGTATATTTTACACCTTGAATCTACAATAATCTACATAAAACAATTTATTTTTGTATAAATATGCAAAAAAGAGAGCCACATTTTGCAACTCTCCAATTTCAACAAATACATAATATAACTTTTTTCTCAAAAAAGAGTATCCAAAAGCATACATATGTATGGATAAGAAAAACAAAAGTTCATTGAATTTGTTTCAGAAATTATGTGTTGTAAAGCAGACATTTTCAGCCCCGTTTTAGGCCTCACTTGCAGTTGGAACCATAATAGACCATTCACACCATCAAAAAAGTTTAAATTCAGCTCAGAACAAGCTAAAAACAGCCATGTAGCACATTACATCGGCTGTTTGTTGTATTTAATATGTTTTTTAGAATGGAATAGTGAAGCAGCGTTTCCATCTTAATCCACGGCACTGCAGACAAGCAACATGTCCACGTTTTTGCTTCATCAGACGTTCCTTGACAGTAAGAATGTACTTTCTTCCACAATCAGGGCACTTCCACCATACTTTTCCAGAATAGGATTCTGAAATTTTATCTGGATTAACTCTTAAAAGCGTGTTTTCAATATAGCACCATTCCTGTTCAATCAGTTCTGGATGCCTGGCCTTCAGAGAATTAAATCCAGGAAGTACTTTTCTGTCATTGCAATAAGGGCACGCATTGTCACCTACTTTTCTGTTTGCAACAAGGTATTGATATTCGCCGCCACAGTCTGGGCATATCCAAAGACCGCTTATCTTACCGTCACGCCATATCTTTGAGGCAGGTCTGCTGTTATTAGGAGACCATTCTTTTGCAAGCTCTGGATCCAGGGTTTCCAGATCATTATAGCCAGTGATACAATCATGTTCATTACAGTATGGACATGCATGATCACCGATTTCTCTGTTTTTTATCAGTGCAGAATACTCTCTGCCACAATCCGGGCATATCCACAGTGCACGTTTGTACAAAGCTGGAAGCACTTGATCAGCCGGTTTCTCATTGTTTGGAGACCATTCTTTTGCCAGTTCCGGATTCACATCAGCAAGTGTATTCAATCCTTTTAACGGCTTGACACCTTCGCAGTATGGGCACTTGAAAATTCTAGGCGTTCCATCTGGAAGAGTCGTAAAAGCATCTACTATTCTCATCTGATGCTTCGCACCACAGTCAGGACATTTAAAGTGCATTTTTCTAGGAGACCCGATTGTATATTCCTCAGGTACTGCATCGCCGTTGGCTTCATAGTCCCACCACTCTTTCACCTGCGGATAACGCTTGACAAGGTTGTTTTCGCTCTTCGCCGCTTTTATCTTTCGACATTTCCCCTCATGTCTTACGACCAGTTTTCCGTCCTCATTGAATTTTACAAGAGAATTTATCGGTGCATACAGCGAAAGCCCGCACTCTGGACAGTTACAGTAAACTTTGAACTGGCTTCCCTGTGTGAACTGTTCAGGAGCAAATGGATAGTTGGAAGCATAGTCCCACCAGTCTTTGATGGATGGGCACAGTTTCAAAAGATTGTCTTCCGGATTACCTTTACAGTTGTATCCGCACTCAGGACACGCTATAGTATGGAGTTCTCCAGCTCGGTTGAAATTCACAAAGTCATGAGGTGCTCTTACGATCTCAGTTCTGCAGGCAGGACACTGCAGATGAACTGGAATCTTACTTCCTCTGGTAACAGTTCTGATATCAGCTGTATTTTCATCGAAGTCCCACCATTCGCCGAATTCCGGGCATTCTTCAACAAGAGGCACGTTACGCTTCAGTGCTTCACGGCGGTTTGCTTCAGCAGTCGCACAGCTCTGGCATTTTCTAACTTCATAAAGTCCTGTTTTTTCATTCTTCACAAATGAATTGACTGCATATCTTTCGGTGAGCATACCGCATTCAGGACAGTAAAGTCTGACCTTGACTGCCACAGAGTTGATTGACACCTCTTCAGGTTTGTATTTATTCGTATCAGCCCAGTATTCAAGAACATCCGGACATGCTGCAGCAATGCTTGTCTGACCTTTTTTAATGGTATGTTTCGGACCGATTGCTTTGCAGCTGCTGCATGCCGTCAGTCTGTAGCCTGTACCATCTTTGACAACAAGATCACCTATTACACCATTTCGTTCCGCACCACAGTCTGGACAGCGGATATAGATTCTCTTTCCTGATGAGATCGTATAGTATTCCGGACCGTGATCATTCTTCTCGTCGATCCAGTATTTCTTTATATCTGGGAACAGTTCAACAAGTGAGTTTTCCTTTTTGCGTTTTCCACATGTACGACAATTAATGACATGTCCGACTCCCTGTTCATCCTTTGCCCATGTAAATCTGACATTTCTCTGTACGGATGTTCCACATATTGGGCACTTTGTCCATACCTTCACACTGGAAGATGCTCCAAAATCAGACGGCTTTCTGCCTTCGTTAGCTTCATAATCCCAGTATTTTTCGATATCCGGTACAGCATACACGAGATTCACCTTCAGTTTCGAGGAAGAAGGATGGCACTTCTTACATACAGGTGGCTGATATGTACCGTCAGGATTCTTCTTCGAGAAGTAATAGTACATCGCACTGAATGTCTCGTTGCCACATTCCGGGCACTTGAGATAATACTTTTCGTGAGCTCCTGTAGCGATTTCATGAGGATCGGCATCGCCGTTTTTCTCATAGTCCCACCATTTAACGATATCCGGCCATGCATCTGCAGCCGAAACACTTACTTTTTTTAACTGAGGAAATTTCTTAACGTATTTATTCATTTAATTCAAACAATCTCTGAGGCTTCGAAGCACTCAGGAGATCGCCATCCCCCCTTTCCAACACAAATCAATTCTGTTCATGTTTTTTCTATACTAATATTATACCATTGAAAATGCGTATTTTTGCGTATTTATGCCAAAATACAGTATTTTACAAACTGATTTTTTGACATTCAGTACACACTGAAGCCTTTGCTGAAAACAGGATATATGTCAATGAGAAATTGCCGTCAATTTTCGTCAAATCCGCTCATCAGGGAGTCCACGGAACCAAATCTGGACTTCTTTTTTCTGGCTTCTTTTCATTGAGTGAATCATCTGCAGACATCATATTCTTTGCAGCTGATTCATCAGATACAACGGAGTTTACAGCTTCAAGAATCTTTTCTTTTTTCAGGATGGCATTTGCCATATCCGGATAGATATAGTCATCAAGAATACCCCTCAGCTTTATTATGAGCATATTCTTTTCCTGGAGCTCCGAGCCGTCCGTAGACTTTTTCATCTTTTCAGCAGCAGCATTCATCTCTTCTATCGTCTGTTCAAGCTCTCTGATACGGTCTTCAAGCTCTTCGATTTTTCTGAGATTTTCATTTTTTTCTTTAATGGCTCTGACTGCCTTTGATGCAATTTTAGAGTAGTATCTGTCACGGTTTACAAGTGCCTCTTTCATCTTGGGAACCGTTTTGTTATGTTCAATAAATGCCTGTGCATCAATTGTTCTGTATGTTACAAGATCATTGTATTCATTCTCAGCCTCAGACTCATTCATAGATTCAAGATACTCTCTGAACTTTTCATCACGTCTGAGCGTATAGCTGCCGACCATGTATCCCTTGCTCTCAAGATATTCAACAAATTTAGGTATTGTCAGGCTGATTCCAGGTTTCTGCATCCTGTATTCGTTCAGCATTCCGATCATTTCTTCTGTATTATAAGTTTTCTTTCTTCCCATTGTCTTCACGCTCCATCTTTTCAATTAAGTACTGCTGATATGAGTACTCCTTGTCTCTGAGGCGGAGAAGCACACTTGCAATTTCTTCGCTGTTGCCTTTGCCGAGTCTCACCTTTTTAACGACCTCTTCAAGAATTCTGCATTCATTTTCAATGCTGGTGATGTACATTTCTCTTGAATCGGAAAATGCCTTTGAATCATCCGCATAGAATTCACAGTTCATGCAGAAGCCCAGTTCACCACCAGGTCCCATGACCCTGTAGCAGTCAGAATAATCACCATTTGCAGTTGCATGTGACAGGCATCGTCCGCCATTGGCAAGCTTTATGCTCTGCTTTACAGGCAGTTTTGGTTTTCTCACGCTCAGTGTATACAGCTGCTTTCCCTTGATCTGCTTTTTGAACATTCTGTATGTCCTGCATTCAAAGTACTTGATGACATTTGAATAGTAGTGAGCTGTCATTTCAGGATTGTCATGCCCTGCCAGCATTGACGCCACATAAGGTGCTACACCTTCAGCAATCGCATTGATCAGTGAAAGATGTCTTGTATCTCCAAGACAGAGATACTCGATGGTGTTGTCATCAGGGAGTGTTGCACTTTCGCTTCTGCTGATAACTCTGTATCCATAGCGTTCATTAACGATCATGTTGAAGAAATACCGGAGACATGTTTTCAGATTGACGTATGAAAAGAATCTGCTTGTATAGGGAGCCCGTCTTTCCCACATGGAATAATGCGTTTCTGTAACGAAAAGAGTATGCGTAAGTTCTTCAGGACAGTCTTTCGTCCTGTCGATATACCACTTTATTTCTTTTGCCAGAGGCTCAGGGATGACATATCTGCTGATTTCAAAGTCACTGCTGATCCTGTATGACTTTGTCTTTCCAGAGCCTTTTTTACGATTCCTTCTTACCGAAAGGGCATATCTGCCGTTCACCTCAGAGAGGCAGTCTCTAGGCGTTACTACAAATTCACACGGTCTGAGAGGAAGTACACCCGATATATGCCACCACATCCAGACAGGGAAAAAGAACAGCTTCTCTTCTTCATCGGTCGATTCCTTCCAGAATCTGTCCAGGATCTCCCCAAAACGGAAGTAGCTTTCAAAAGATGCAAGCGTACGCTTGTCACCTGTCTGTCCTGTCTGAGCGTATTCTTCTGCTTCGTCAAACAGTGCAAGCATGTCGGCAAGCTCTTCTTCACGGTCTGCCTCTGGAATTATGGACAGGAATTCTGAAAACCGTTCTACATTGTAGGCATTGCATTCTACAGCCACTGATGAAGGATCATCCAGATCGGAACAGATCATTTTCCTTGCATCATGTACGAAACTGCGAAGTGATCCAAGATCAAGTTCACCAAGCTGACAGATGACAAATGTCTTCAGATAATCCATGAAGTCTTTTTCAGTTATGCACAGCCGGTCTGCAAAGCTCTTGAGTCTGTCAGGTTCAATCCTGAAATCAAAGCGGAATCCAGCTGTTTCATTATTCAGGTGCCACACATCATCATCAAAATTGCATTCTGAGATGATATGCTTGTCTCTGTAGCCGTAGAAAATTCTTCTTGCTTCTTTTACAGTTGTTTCATCCAGTTCAGGAATCGCAATTATTGCTGTGTGTTTATCCATCAGTTTTCCCCCGTTATTACTGCTTCAAGAGTCTGTACCGCATCATGCCCGTACACCTCTTCCATGACACTGAGCATTTCTTCAATGCCTGGTGCCACTATGTCTTTGACCATTGCCATGCAGCGTTGTCTTTCTATCGTGTCAGTGCTGTGTCTGTATATATCCTGAAGTCTCTTTACTTCACGGACCATCAGCAGCATCGTTGTTTTAGTACTGATCTCATATCTGCATGAAGGACAGCTCGTATGTCCAGGATACGGACACACCTTTCCCATCGCTGTCATGAGGCACATGCATGAATCTGTTTTCGAGACTGCCTGTCCATTGCCGATGCGGTGCAGATACGTGAGCAGTTCTTCCTTCGAATGTTCACCGTACAGAGTTTTAACCATTTCCGAAGACTGCCTTACATTTTTCTGAACAAGCGATACTGCACGTTCCACTTCTACTGGAGACATGTCCAGTTCCTGTATCATTCTTGTCTGACTTTCAACCGATAGCCTGTTGTAATCCTCTCCGACGATCATCTTCAGAAGCATTGACGGAATTACAGACAGAACACCTCTTTCAAACAGCTCTTTTGCTACGAATTCAGGCGTATATCCACTCATTTTTGCATCTTTGAGATAAATGCTTGTTGTCTTGGCAAAGTCACCGTATGAGCCCTTATGTGAGCGTGCAAGGGCAGCCAGCATATACCCTTTTACATTGAATTCATCGTTTGCTCCGAGAATATCATCTGTAAGCAGATATATCATCTGCATGTATGACTTGTTTGCCGCTCTGGAATGGAAGTTCGACTCCAGAAAGAGATCTCCGATATCTTCACCCATATAGCGGTTTATCTGTTCATAGCTGGTTATCACACGGACAAGAGGATTCTCTGAACTGCCGTTTTCAAGTCTGAAGTGAGCCTCAGCAAGTGCAAAGAGCTTTCCCATATGGACTTCAACACTTTCAGGAATATGGAGCTTTATTGCTGCTACGCCGGTCGTTCTGCTTGTCTTGTTCGGTGTGAGCATGAATGCATTGAGTTCCCATATCACGCTGTAGATTACCAGTCTTGCAGATTCATCCGGAAATGTATTGTCAGCTATCTGCTTCAGAATGTTCTCTGGATCAGCAGCCAGTCTTGGATGAGGAATTCTCACAAGATCTGTATTTCTCAGTGCACAGAGAAAGTGAAGGGACAGATACAGCCATGTATCAGCGTAGTTTCTGGATTCAGCAGCCTGAACATACATATCATTTTCATTAATGTACTCTTCATTGTAGAGATGATAGAGAATGTTCAGATAGTCTGCCGGATCATAGGCGGAATTCCTGCCACTGCTGTCTGTGTAATTGTTTATAAAGTACAGATTCTTGTATACAGTTCTGATATTTTCATGTGTCCAGTTGATAAAGTCAGCAGCTGCTGTCGCACAGCCGTGTGGAAGCTCATCAAATGCATCATCCATGAATTCAGCTATTTCTCTGTCAGTGGATTCATCCAGCTCTCCAGGAAGGTATGCATATATGAAATCAGCAAGTCGAAGGAAAACTGTATCTTCAAGTGCAGTACTCTTTCTGTACTTCTTAAGCAGAGCTGATGTTTTTGGAAGTGCTTCTTTCAGCTTCCAGAACACCATTTCCGCTTTTTCACTGTCTTTTCTGTTGTATGCTCTAATGAATGCATCAATCTTCGGTTCAAGAATTTCTACATCAGATTCATCAATCAGTACCGAATCTGCCTGCTTATCTGGTTCAGCACCGAACCAGTCATTGCTTACCAGATAGCGTGTAATATTCAAATCAAAATCTGAATCAGTAATTCCGAAAGTACGTTTCTTTAAATCAATATATTCATTCAAGTTAATCTGCATTAAATTTTCCCGCCCTCCATAACGAGTAATTAAAGATTTCATCACTGACACGCTCATATTCCTTTTCGAGCTCGCCCTTGTTCATAAGGTACGTCAGTGCAGATTCAGGAGACTTGTCCCCACGCCAGTTCATCAGCCCTGCTGTATCTTCTCCATACAGTGTCAGCTTTACCGAGAACCAGTGCCTCAGGATATGAGGACTGATACTGTTTTCCTGGAGAATATGCCCATAATTCACTGTTTCCGGATCAGAGTCTGCAAGCATTACAGGAATACATGCCTGTATGACTTCTCTGAATTCCTTGTAGTAAGAGGAATATGTATATGCCATGCCTCTGCTGTTGTTTGTAAGAGCTCCGAATTCCTTTTCATAAGGCTTCCCTTCAATGAACTCCATGTACATGCTGTAGCAGCTCATGAACGCTTCAAGGAATGCTGGATACACCTTCTGCATGCGTTCCTTCTTGATACCTCCGACTGCAGTCAGATCGGAACGGAGATTCTTTTCCTGTGTAAGGTCGATTTTCACATTGATCACTTCACCATCAACTGTTTCAAACATGATTCCCGGTCCAAGCGGAGAATCCTCTCTTCTTACATTGCAGCATTCTGACGGTCTCATTCCTGCGAAGGCACTCATTGCTGCAAGCATGAGAATGTTTCTGTGATGGTCTATGATCTCGTTCATAATGATCCTGAAGGCACCTTCTGTAAGATCTCTGAAGATGTGCCTGTTCTTCGGAAGATAGTTTACTTCAAAGACCGGAACTTTCTTTTTGACAAATTTCTTCTTGCTCTGACTGAAGACTTTTTCATATCTGAAGAGTTCAGAAGTCCTCATCCTGCACTTTGAATTTTCGGCTGTCATTGCTTCAAGAAAGTCAAGTATTGTCGAAATAGTCCTGTTGACCGACGATTCACCCCGGTTTGTGTTCTCATCATCACCGGGAAGCCTGCACAGGCCGTAGTCATTCAGATAGTCAATGACCATCCTTGCTTCTACATCCGTAAGCCTTTCGATATGATATCTGTCAAAGAATATGTAGTTGAGAAAACTGCAGACCCTGGTACATCTCTTGTCCTGTCCGCTGGTGATGCTTCTGGACATGGATTTCCTGCCACTCCTCGCATACCTGTGAAAGTCTGTCCATCTGTAAATGTCACCATCTGCATCCTTCAGCACGATCAGCTGACGACGCAAAAGCTGATCTTCTCCATAGACCAGTGTGTGGCTGTACACGCTGAATCTCAAATCCTGCATTAACACACCCCCTCTTTTAATATTTGAATTATTTTTTTAATACTGCATACTTCAATTATAAAATAGGTTTTCAAAAATTTTTCTGACGATGGCGATTTTGTGATTCTGCAGGCTTTTTCATAAAAAATCAAAAATGCCAGAAAATCCGCTTGGCATCTGCATTTTCGAGCTGCCAGAAATGGCGAATTCTGATACAATAAAAAAAGCAAAAAATTTTTTTGACTGTGCTGAAAAGAGAAAATAATATGACAAAAAGAGTAGTGTATGAATGCATAGATTTTGCATGCTGGACAAGGCACTCTCATCCTTTGACCAGTTTGTATCCACAGTCTGGGGAAAATGACCACTCATTGAATGCTTGATGCTTATACATATTCATGATATAAAATAATTAAAGTTGGAACGGTACGTTTCCCCCGTAAAGCTTTAGGGAGGCGCCACCGTTCCGCTTTTCAATTGAAATTCATTTGCGAACAACTGTTCTATCTGTGATATTATATTTACATCCTTTGTACATCTCGTACCTGAGAAAGAGGCGTTAGCGATTCGTCTCTTTTTCTTTTTCCCTTTTTGTGCACCTGTAACATTCCGCAGATGACATAATGAAGTACCTCAGAAACCATCCCCAATTCTGTCGCCTGTATAAAAAAAAGCAACCATAATTGAACAGTTGCTTAAATCGGTATTCTAAGTAATAGAAGCTTAACGGACTCGCACCGTTCTCTCCATCATATTGATGGTGTTTTCCTTCGTAAACTAACCATGACTTCTATTACTGAGATAATAGTTCCATGTTTTCATGATCATGTCAATCATTTTCTAATTGAGAAAAAGCCAAAAGTTTTGCTTCTGTTAAGGAAACAGTTGGAAACAAACTTGTTCTCGATTAAGTTGGAAAAT
>ERZ507062.611-NODE-611-length-11967-cov-4.50646_pt1 | contig 11967 bp, 8 predicted proteins | sample MGYA00513786_ERZ507062 | MGnify/ENA metagenome assembly ERZ507062 | reverse complement strand
TAAATAAGAGTTCTCTATTGCATCTATGCTTGTTGCATTACAGAACGAGGTATTGATTTGTGTAATCTTGCCTATTCTATCTTCATTAATAACTTCTTTCACTTTTTCATAGAGTGGTGTAAAACGACATTTCATTGCTTCCATAAACAGGCAATGATTTTCTTTTGCACAGTGAATCACAGACTGCATTTCTTTTGCACTTAAACATGCTGGCTTTTCAACAAGCACTGCTTTATGTGCCTGCAGACATTTCATGATCCATGCATAATGAAACTGATGCGGGGTAGAAATATACACAGCTTCTACTTGAGGATCATTTACAATCGCATCGAAACTACCATACGCTTTAAGCGCATCGTGTTCCGTTTGAAATATTTTTGCTTTTTGCAGTGTGCGACAACTGACTGCCTGCAATGTACATCCTTCTACATGTTTTAAGCTGGATGCAAAACGATGTGCAATTCTTCCTGCACCAATAATTCCCCACTTCATACCTTGATCATACGATATCCAACACCTATATGTGTCTGAATATACTGCACTCCATTTGTATTCTTTTCAATTTTCTTACGCAGCGTAGCCATAAACACACGTAAAGAAGCAATATCATTTTCATTTGCACTGCCCCAGATACTTTGTGTGATATATGTATGCGTTAATACTTTTCCTATATTTTTAGAAAGCAATGTCAATAATTTGAATTCAATCGGTGTCAGATGCAGTTCTTCTCCATTCAGATAGCAGCATCCACTCACATAATCAATCTTCAATTGTCCATTTTCAAAGACAGAATCCTGATTCATCTTTTCATTCTGGATAAATGACAGTCTTCTTTGTGTCACTCTTAATCTTGCAAGCAACTCTTCAACAGAAAAAGGCTTTGTCAAATAATCATCTGCCCCTGCGTCTAATGCCTGAATCTTATCATCATCTTCACTTCTAGCAGAAATAACAATGATTGGCACCAAAGAAAAACTGCGTACCTTCTGTATGACTTCAATTCCATCCATATCCGGTAAACCAAGATCCAGTAAAATAACATTTGGATTATGTGTAGATGCTTCAAGCAAAGCACTGTTGCCGTTATATGCAGATAAATACTTATACTCATGTGCTTTTAAAGTTGTCGTAATGAGATTTCGAATGGAAGCATCATCTTCTACAACTAAAACATTCAATTTATTCGCCATTGATCTTCACCTCACTTAAAGGTAATGTAAATCTAAAATCACATCCATGTGGTTCAGCATCATAAATACCAATTTCACCATGATGTGCTTCAATAATTGATTTACATAAAGCTAAGCCAAGTCCAAGAGACCTGCCAGTAGAATCATTCTGTTTTTCTCCTGTATAGAACATTTCAAAGATATGTTCTTTATTCACATCTTTGATTCCTGGTCCATTATCTATAATATCTACTTGTGCAACATGTTCAAGCTTTTTCACACGGATCAATATCGTTGATCCTGCTTCTGTATATTTAATTGCATTATTGATAATATTCACAATGACCTGAATGATCAATCTAGCATCAATATAGACAAGCATAAATTCATCATCCATCTGCTTTTCAATATGATGTTCCTGGCTCTTTCGATCAATATGCTTCAAAGCTTCACTTATCACATCATCTAACAGCTGATCCGAAAAATTCAATTGAATTCTACCTTCATCAAACCTTGTAATCGACAATAGATTCTCAACAACCTGTTTCAGCCACTCACTATCATCATAAATATCAGAAAAGATCTGCTCTCTGGCCGCATCATCCAATTCCTGATAACTATCCATCAAGATACTTGCACCACCAGAAATAGAAGTTAATGGTGTTCTAAGATCATGAGAAATCGTTCTCAATAAATTTGAACGCAGCTGTTCATTTTTCGCAACAAGAGCAGCCTGTTCTTTTTCTCTTTTAATTCTCTCATTATCTAAAGCAAGTGCACATTCCCCTAAAATAGATAATGCAATGGAACTTTCATGCGGATTGATTGGTGCATCTTCCTGAATGATACCAATGACTCCATAAACAATTTCATTCATACGAATGGATAAATACAACGTATCACGATTCGTTTTCTGTTTATGGTTTTCAAATACCCACTGTACTGCTTCTTCGTCTTCTTTGCTTAACTTTTCATATGCAAATGTACGATCTGGATAATACATGTGGATATGTTTATGATCATCATCTTTAGAAATTGCTAAAACTTTACGATTCAAAAGACGTGATAGCTGCTGGGCACATAATAGAATGATCTGTTTTGGATCATCTGTATTTTCAAGCAGTTTATCAGTATCAAACAGCACTTTTGTACGATAGGCATCACTTGCCAGCAATCTAGCATCCTGTTTCAGTTTAGAAGCAGATGAACCAGTAATAATACCAGCAATCAACATGATTAAAAACGTTACAGAATATCCCGGAGCATATGCATGTAACGTCATAACAGGTTCAGTAAAGAAATAATTAAATGCGATAACACTTAAAACAGATGAAATAATACAGCTTGTATAGTTTGTACAAATCAATGCTGTTAAAAGAACACCTAGAATATACAGTGTAATGATATTAGAATCTGTAAATCCAAGATGTTGAAAACAAATACCAATTCCCGTCACAAGAAACAAGATCAGTCCCATTGGAAGAATATCTGAGGATTTCGGCATGATATCCTGATGCATGATATAATTTCCTTTCCGATACATATCTAGATTGCTTTGATCAGGGATAATATAAATATCAATATTTTTAGACAGTTCAATCAAACGATCTGTCACGGTCTGTTTGGGAAAAAACATCCGTTTGTGATTGTCACTTCTGCCAATGACGATTTTTGTTACACGGGAAGCTCTTGCATATTCACTGATCAATACAGGTACATCATCTCCCTGGATCTGTACGATTTCTGCACCAAGACTTTTTGCAAGTGCAGTATGAGCAGATAATCGTTTTACATCATCTTCTTTCATATGAGATGCAGATGATGTTTGAATATATAAAGCTGTAAGAGGACAATGAAAAGCCTTGGCTAAAGCACTTGAGCTATAGATTAGTTTTTCATTTTTGAAGGATGATGATAAACATACGAGAATATGTTCTTGTGATGTTGTTTTGTATCTATTTTCCTGCATTCTTCTTCCTCTGCATTATCATAGCATGTTTTTTCTTTTGTGCTGAATTCATATTTTTCTGGATGTCTTATTTCATCTAAAAATCTAGAAAAGTAATGATTCACCACAAAGCTAAGCAATGCAATATAAACAATCAACAAAATAACCCAGATCATATTAATTACACTTTCTGTTTTTTAAAGCATTTTTCAAGATTTCTGTAATCTCCTAGAACAAGAATTGTGGAATTTTTTTCAAATGTTGTATCTGGTGTTAAATTGACAGTCAATTTACCATTACTCTTGATACCAAGAATATTTAAATGGAACTTTTTACGAATATCCAATTCTGTAATTGTTTTTCCAAGCCATTCCTTTGGCACTTCTGTTTCAAATACACCATGTTCTGCATCCAATTCCATATAGTCAAAGATATGATCAGCAGCGTATCTGATTGCTGTCCATTTTGCCATCTGTCTTTCAGGATATACAACATGATCTGCACCATTTCTTTCCAGGAACTTTGCCTGTACATCTCTTTCTGCTCTAGAGATTACACACTTTGCGCCAAGTTCTTTTAACTGATATGTTGTTTCAAGAGAATTCTGGAAGTTTCCACCAATTGTCACAAAACATAAATCATAGTTTGCAATACCTAAAGATTTCAGGAAATCTCTATTTGTACTATCTCCAATCACAGCACTTGTAACATAGTCAATACATTCATTGACTTTATCTTCTGCTTTATCTACTGCCATGATCTGATATCCCATTTCATTTAAATGAATTGCAACGTGTCTGCCAAATCTTCCTAAACCAATCAATAAAATATTCTTCATATTGTTTTCTCCTATCCTACCGTAACCATTTCTTCCGGCATTTTCTTATATACATGCTTGGATACACGCTTTGTTGCATAGATCAAAGTAAGTGTTCCAACTCTTCCTAAAAACATCAGTATCATTAACAATGTCTGTGATATATGTGAAAGTTTCGTAGTTAAAGATAATGTCAATCCAACTGTACCTGCAGCAGATGCTGTCTCAAACAAGCAATCTGACAATATAAATCCATCATGGATGGAAATAAACATTGCTACAACAAAGAACATCGATAGATACATAACAAAGATCGTCATTGCCTGTCGTAATGCAGCAATCGTAAATCTACGATCAAACAGATCCGTTTCATCTTTCTGATTGAATACAGAGAAAGCTGTTGTAACAATAATGACAAATGTTGTAATCTTCATACCACCTGCAGTTGAACTAGGTGAAGCACCAATCAACATCAATATTGTCATAACACCTTTTGATGCTGATGACATCTTCGTCAGATCTACTGTATTAAATCCAGCAGTACGTGTTGTTACCGACTGAAACAAAGAAGCAAGAATTCTTTCTTTCAAAGGCAGTGTTTGAAAATCCACAAAGAAGAATAAAACCGCAGGTAATACAACCAGGAAGAATGTTGTAATTAAAACAATCTTTGACTGTAAACGATATTTCTTGAAGTGATATGTATGATGATAAATATCATCCCATGTTAGAAAACCAATACCGCCAATCATGATAAGAAGCATGATCACAACATTCACCACAGTATCATTTTGAAATCCAACCAGAGAAGGAAACATGTTATTCTTCGTTCCTAAGATGTCAAATCCCGCATTACAGAACGCACTGATAGAATGGAACAAAGACATCCATATCCCCTCTAGGCCATAAAGTGGAATAAAGCGCGGCATTAATAGAAGTGCACCAATCCCTTCAATCGTAAATGTTCCTAATACAATAAATCGTGTTAAACGAACAATACCACCAACGAATGGCGCAGAAATTGAACTTTGCATCGTACTTCTAGACATCAGATTGATCCTTCTTCCAGAAAGGATTGCAAATGCAACCGCAATCGTAATGACCCCAAGACCACCAATCTGAATCAGAAGAATAATGATCATCTGACCAAACGTAGACCAGTAACTGCCTGTATCCTTTACCACAAGTCCCGTTACACATACTGCAGATACTGCAGTAAATGCAGCATCATGGAAACTAGTAACAATCCTCTGCTTTGTAGAGATTGGCAGCATTAATAGCAATGTCCCCATCAATATGACACCAATGAATCCCATAATGATCCACTGGAATGTTGTAATATGAATTCTTCTATGACGTAAACCCTTTGGCATAGACACTCCTTTCATACTTCTATATTAGGTTTCATCATTTAAAGAATGTATTAAAGAATGTTAAAACGTATAAAGATTGTATAAAGATTTCTTTCATGCATAAAAAAAGACAAGACCTAAGCCTTATCTTTCATTTGATTATTCACTGATTTTCTTTTCGTCTTCTGCAATAGAAGCTTCCAGCTTATCCATTTCGTTTTCTTTCAGGTGAAGTTCTCTTTCGAAATCTTCCTTCATATTAGGATTTGGAGCGATTTCAATTCTGAACTGAAGATCTTCAATCTTCTTCTTGAGACTTTCAAGTTCATTCTTCTTACGATCAATGATGTTCTGGATCTTCTTTAAAGATTCACTCTTTTTAGCAGACCAGAATACTTCCTTAGCTTCATTGAATGCATCCCAAAGAGCATCGTTCTTTTCTTTTCCAGAATATCCAGCAGCTCTCCATTCCTTATCCAATTCCTTCATACGGTTTGTTGTATCAAAACCATAATCCTTCTTGTCAGAAATTTCCTTAGCTTCTGCAATGAGCTTTTCCTTTGTCTGAATAGATTCTTCCCACTTTGCACTTCTTTCAGCGAAGAATGCATTACGAGCAGCATTGAATTCCTTACGGATACTAGAGAATTGTGCCCACAATTCATCATCTACATCCTTGCCAGAATTACCAGCAGCCTTCCATTCATCAAATAACTTAGCAAGTTCATCACCAGCATTCTTCCAGTTCTTAACATTTGTTGAAAGCTTCTTAGCTTCTGCAATAATTGCTTCCTTCTTTTCCTTAGCCTGTGCCATTCTTTCATCACGTGTAGCATTATATTCTCTCTGCTTGTCACGTAATTCACGTTCAATTTTGTTTAACGCAGAACGCATTGCACGGTCAGCTTCTTCACCAGCAGAACCAATTGCATAAAGTTCATCCTTCAGATCATTCAATACATTTCTAGCATCTTTGAAGTTTTCAGCATTCTTTAATTCTTCTGCCTTAGCAACGATTGCTTCTTTTTCTTCCTTGTTCTTCTTGATTTCTTCCATTCTTGGAGCGAATTCAGCATTAGCCTTGTCAAAACGAACCTGGTATTCCTTTTCAACTGGTGTATCCCATGTTGGTAAAGCATTCCATTCGTTTTTTAAAGCTTCCATCTTTTCACTTGCATCTTCGCTGGAATATTCTCTTGAAAGAATTTCTGCGTTTCTAGCAAGTTCTCTCTTCTTGAGCATGTCATTTTCCATATCTTCTAATGCGTGATCTTCATGGTCAGTTCCATACTCTGTATTTCCACCTTCATCTTTAGAATGTGTCCAGGAATACATTCTATAATCACCATTTACTTCAATACCAAACCAACGGCCATGTCCGTCTTCTACACCCTCTTTAGGTGCACATGGATTTCCTTCAGCGTCTTTTGCACCATAAAGAATTTCCACTACTTTGCCACCGAAAGTCTTATGTGGCTTTAGTTTTGTTTTCGCAAATGCATCATTAAATTCAGGTCTGTTCATAATTTCTCTTTTCCTCGTGTCCTTCACAATACTCATTATTTTACAACATTTTTTTCTACTTTGAAAACCGATAACATTCAAAAAGTACTGATTCCATCGTATTTTTTTCGATTTTTTCATCTTTTTGAAAATTTATTCAGAATGATAACGGTTACATTGCTTAAAAAAAACAAGAATGTTTTTCTCCATTCTTGTTAATCTGTTCTGAGTGCTTTCACTGGGTCTAATTTTGCGGCTTTTCTAGAAGGAATAATTCCACCAGTCAAAGTTAGTACAATACTTAATACAATCAGAATGATTGCTGCAGATATCGGCAATGATGCATTAACTAAAGTACTTCCAGTCAAGGAATGAATCAATGCATTGCCTGGCACAAGTAATACAAGTGTTATGCCAATTCCAAAGATTCCTGCCAAAGCACCTGTAATAAACGTCTCTGCATTGAATACATTTGAAATATTGTGTTTTGAAGCTCCAATTGCGCGTAGAATCCCAATTTCCTTCTGTCTTTCCAGTACTGAAATATATGTAATGACACCAATCATAATGGAAGATACCACAAGTGAAATCGCTACAAAGGCAATCAATACATATGAAATGACATTCACAATATCCGTCACAGATGTCATCAACGTTCCAACAAGATCCGTGTATGTAATGACTTTGTCTTCATCTGCATTTTTCATTTCTTCATTATATGCATCTAGTATGTTGATGATTTCACTCTTGCTTTCAAAATCCTTTGGATAGATCACAATTGCGTTTGGATCCTTTACATCTGCGTATCCTAATGTAGATAAATTAGATTCTTTCGAAGAAGATGATGAAGACATCATACTCGTAAGTGCTTCCTGTAATTGTGATGCATCCATATTCATCTGGAATGCATTCGTAAATGCACTTGCATCAATGCTTAACGCATTTGGCAGCTGTCGAACCATCGCATTCATTGCCTGTGTAATGGAAGATGACATTGCCTGAATCAATGTAGATGTTTGTGTATTGATCATTTTAGAAGCACTGGAATATAAAGCATCTGTATCTACAAATACAGAAACAACACCATTCAATGCATCCTGACCTTCTTTTGTATTCAGATATGTAAAGAAAGTATTTGTAAAGGTGTCTTGATCAAACGAACCACCATTTGCCATATATCCCGCAAGTAAATTCTTAACGATGCCATTCAGATCATCATCTGTAATCACAAGCTGCACACTTTGATATGCGGAATATACCGTATCATAGATTCTTTGCTTTGCTTCTTCAGTATTCAGATAATCCGTAAGAGAATCATGATTTTCATTCACAATTGTTGTATAAAGATCTTTCAAGGAAGAAGTAATTGCTTCAGAAACCAATGCACTGTTTGTTTCATTCTTACTGATTCTACTCATCGATTGCATCAGTATCTTTTTTGCTTCGCCACTTGTAAGATACTCTTCTAAAGGTTTCAAAGGATCACTGGTATCATTGTTTTCCATATATGTGCGATATGACTGTAAAAGATTCATGAATGCCTGTTGTGCTTCTTCTTGAGAAACCTGCTTCAAGCTTGAAGAAATCAATTTCTGAATCATTTGATCTGATACATTCACACTGCTAGATAAGCTGGAAACATCTAAATACTTTGATAGATCAATGTTAATTTTAGAAGAATCCATTTTAAATGCATTTGCGAGTGCTGCTTCATCAACAGTAAATAAATGCTCTGTATCAAGTTCACTTGTTTCTTCTTCTCCAAATTGCTTTCCAGTAAAGATGTTTTTGTCTGGCTGTTCCAATTGCTTCTTCACGATTTCTGAATTTGATGCATATTGAATGATATGATCTACAAGATCACTTGAATAATAGACGCCAGAAGACAACATCTGAATATTGGCATCTTCTTTTGGTTTTACAACACCAACAATATTGATATCTTCAGCTTGATCAATCAGTTTTTTCATATACGCTTCATCATTACTCTTCAATGCATAAACACCCAATGTATCATCATATGCATATGCATCACATGCATTGACAAGCTTAAGATGAATGCCAATAAAATCCTGATATTGATATTCTTTACTTGTTGTTTTTACATCACTGCTCTCTTCATTCTGAAAGCTTTTAACAATCTTTTCTAATTCACTATAATCTTTCAGACCTAATGAATAGAGTGTCATATCTGTTAATGATCCATCTTTCGACAGCACAACAACAGCTTCATTATAATTTTGCGGCCATCTGCCTTCACTGACTTCATAGCTATCTCTATACAAAGAATCGTTCTTTGGAAGTGCACTGAATTCATTCATTGAAAACTGTGAAGAATACATGGAAGATGTTGGCGCAATGCCACTGTTTGCCATTAAATTGTTTGGATTGACCTGCTTGATTCCATTTGTTGTATCAGATAAATACAATTGCGGTTCAACATTGTACTGATATTCAATGCTTCTTGCATATGTATCAATATCACTCTTTCCAGAATCAAAATATGTCTTTAAAGATGCAAGATCATTTTGACTCATTCCAGAAAACATATTACTTACAACATCGATTTCATTCACTTCACCAGTTTTTTCTTTTGTATGTGCTTCTGCCATATTTCCCATCATACTCGTCATAGAAAAAGCAGACTTGTCAATTTCTAAAGGATATTCTGATAAAGTTTCCTGTTCTGTATTTTGAATATACGCATTAACACCATTGGATAATGACATAATCAAGGCAATTCCAATGATACCAATGGATCCCGCAAACGAAACAAGAATTGTTCTAGCTTTTTTCGTCATCAGATTATTTAAAGAAAGAGACAGCGCAGTCAAAAATGACATCGATGATTTCCCAAGATTTTTATGTACAGCAGGCAACGACTTCTCTTCTATCACATATGGATTTGTATCAGATAAGATATGGCCGTCTTTTACATTTACAATACGATTTGCATAGCGATGTGCAAGTTCAGGATTGTGCGTTACCATGACCACAAGTCGATCTTTCGCAACTTCTTTCAACAGATCCATGACCTGTATAGATGTTTCTGAATCCAGTGCACCTGTAGGTTCATCCGCAAGAAGAATATCTGGATCATTGACCAAGGCTCTTGCCAAGGCAACTCTTTGCATCTGTCCGCCAGACATCTGATTAGGCTTTTTATGTATCTGTTCTTTTAGACCAACTTTTTCTAAAGCTTCAATTGCACGCTGCTTTCTTTCTTTTCTTGAAATACCAGAAATGGTTAAAGCAAGTTCCACATTCGCAAGAACCGTCTGATGTGGAATCAGGTTATATGACTGGAATACAAAACCAATCGTATGATTACGATAGGAATCCCAGTCACGGTCTTTATATTTTTTTGTAGAAATACCATTGATGACTAGATCACCACTGTCATAGCGATCTAATCCACCAATAATATTCAATAGCGTTGTTTTGCCAGATCCACTTGGTCCTAAAATTGCGACAAATTCATTGTCTCTTAAATTTAAAGATACATGATCCAATGCCTTCTGAATCAAATCTCCTGTCTTATACTGTTTTGATATATCTTTGATTTCTAACATATGTCATATATTATATTGAAATTTTTCAACTTTTATTTATACAATCAGAACTGATTGACAATTTTTTTCATGTTTTTAAAATTAAATGCGTATGAAAAAGAACTTTAAAGTATTTGTAGCGGATGTTGATGGAACACTACGTTCTAGAACTGTCCGTATCCCGCAAAAAGAAACGATTCAGGCTTTTGAAAAGATGCATCAGGAAGGAATGATAGTAGGAATTGCAAGTGGCAGACCCTTATGGCAAGGATTAAAAGATCATCACAAAGAATGGAAACTTTCTTTTCAATTTGATTTTCTGATTGGAATGAATGGTGGAGAAATCTGGGAAAAGTCAACAAACAAAACAACTCAATATCATCCATTAACAATTGAACAGCTTAAATTAATTGTGGAAACATTCAAAGATATCCAAGGAATCAACCCTTTTGTGTATCGTGACGGATATGAATTATCTAGATATATTGACGATGAAATTATTCAAAGTGGTTTAAGACACAGCTGTAAAGTGGAAGCTTGTACATCCGATGCTGATCTCTATGCCGAACCTACAGGAAAGATTCTATATCGCTGTGATTCCATTGCAATTGCGGATGAATTAGAACATTTAGGAAAGACAATACTTCCAAAAGAAATTGCCTGCTTCAAAACAAATGATACTTTGGTGGAATTGCAGAATACATCTGTTACTAAAGGCAGTGGAATTACACATTTCTGTCATGAACACAACATTCCATTTTCTTCTGTGATTGCCTTTGGAGATGCAGAAAATGATATTGAAATGTTAAAGTGTGCTGGACGGTCTGTCTGTCTGAAAAATGGCATGGATGATGTCAAAGCTATCACAGATGACATTACAGAATATACTTCCAGTGAAGATGGTGTTGGAAAATATTTATTTCAGCATATATTAGATAAAACAGGAGAAAAAAATGAAGAAGACACTATATTTAATGCGTCATGGACAAACATTATTTAACTTGCAGCACAAAATTCAAGGATGGTGTGATGCGCCACTCACACCACTAGGTATTAAACAGGCCCAAAAAGCAAGCGAGTATTTCACTGAAAATAACATTCAATTTGACCATGCATACTCTTCTACATCCGAAAGAGCATGTGATACATTAGAAATTATCACAAGCATGCCATACACAAGATGTAAGGGTCTAAAAGAATGGAATTTCGGTGCTTTTGAAGGAAAAGATGAATGTTTGAATCCAAAACTCCCATATGGTGATTTCTTCAAACAATTTGGTGGTGAAGGTGAATTTGAACTCAGAGAAAGAATGAATCAAACATTAACAGACATCATGAATCAAGAAGATCATGAAACTGTCTTAGCGGTTTCTCACGGTGCAGCCTGTGCACAGTTCTATCGTCAATGGGAACAACACGCAAAAGTCATCAAAAAAGAAAGATTTTATAATTGCTGTATTCTTAAATATGAATACGAAAATGGTATTTTTACACTTGTAGAATTATTCAACCGCAATATCACTGAATAAAAAAGAATCTGATACACTTATGTATCAAATTCTTTTTTTTATAGGCTATATTAGCAAAATGGTGAACATATTTTAATATTGTACGAATATACGGACAG
>ERZ507062.609-NODE-609-length-12007-cov-4.26757_pt1 | contig 12007 bp, 13 predicted proteins | sample MGYA00513786_ERZ507062 | MGnify/ENA metagenome assembly ERZ507062 | reverse complement strand
AGGGCCCGGCGAGCGCCGAACGACGGCAAGATCCGCGCGCGGTGCATGATCTGAGGGGCTCGCGCAGCGAAAGGGGCCCTTCATGGCAAGATCTTCGCGCGGTGCATTCCCGAACGCCCGTTTGCGGGGCTTTTCGGATGCACGGCGCGAATATCTTGCCGAAGCCGGCTCATTTTGGATGCACGGCGGCGATATGTTGCCGCGAACTGGCGTTTTTCCCGTCCGAGGCCCCTTCGGGAACGCATGAAGCGAAAAAGCTGCCACGGATCGCCGCCCGGTAACGCACCACGGCATAATCTTGCCACGACCGGACGCCGGGGAACGCATGGCGTCGATATATTGCCACTGTCGGACGCTGGGGAACGCATTTCGCGAGCATTTTGCCATCGGCGAGCGCCCGGGCACCCGGCCACGGGACTGCCACCGCCCACGGGCGGGGAGTTGCCGGCTGCGGACGGGTACCTGACCACAGGCACGGCTGCCGGCTGCGGGTGGGCACCCGGCCACGGGGCGGGGACTGCCGGCTGCGAGCTGGGCCACCGACAGCGGCACGATCTGCTGCGAACCGCCTTTCAACCGCAAGAACAAGCGCCATGCCGAAAACGAGAATGAACCCGTTCACTCCGACATTTCCCCGTTACTGTACAGTTATCGGTTTTATTTGTTACGTAACAAATATTTAGCTTTAGAATCAACCCACTTGTGAAAAAGCAGAGGAGATCGATTCTCTCGGAGAATTGATGGCCCCTCGTGATGCGAAAGGAGACTTGCTGTGACAGCGGAAGACATGCGCACAGATCTGTTGGAACGCATCCTTGCAGCTCATAAGTCTTTTTACGACATCAGGAGAGACTATCTTTTTGAAGGTCGCACCTTCCCCGCCTTCGCGGAATACCACACCTACGGCGAAAAATATGTGCTGGTAAAACGCGCAAAGCTCTGGGAAGTGAACACACACGACTTCATGTTCTTCGAATGCGTTGACGAGCTCGATGAAGCACAGCTTGCCGAAGAGATTTCCTTCATGCAGGAAAAGGCCCTCCGCAAAGTTGATGCCGGACCGAACCATATGTCCTCTGCCCTTTCGCTCGTGATCATCGCCAACCACACAACCGAAGCAGCGCGCAAACTTGCGAAGAAAACGCGCTTCCACAAGGAATACCGCTTCGGTTTTCGCGGTTGGACCGACCTCCGCCTAGCCGTGGTAGACCTTTCCCTGCCCACAGGCAAAAGCGTGGTTGTCAACAACGCCGGAAAACAGCTGAAAGAGGTGCTTTCCGGCAACTTGGCATTGATCAAGTAAGGTCCCGAAACAAGAAAGGTTCAGAGATGAACGCAATGATCGTCCTCCTGGGCGGCCTTGCCATCCTCGTAATCGGCTACGTGCTGTACGGCGGATGGCTGGCAAAGCAGTGGGGTGTTGACCCCAAACGCCCCACCCCCGCGCAAGAAATGCACGACGGCGTAGACTACGTGCCCACCAAGCCCTACATCTTGCTTGGCCACCACTTTTCCTCGATTGCTGGCGCAGGCCCCATCAACGGCCCCATTCAGGCTGCCGTATTTGGCTGGGTTCCCGTTCTGCTGTGGGTATTGATTGGCGGCATCTTCTTCGGCGCTGTGCATGACTTCGGCGCTCTGTTCGCGTCTTTGCGCCACAAGGGCCAGACCATCGCAACGGTTATCGCCGAAAACATCGACGACACGGCGAAGAAGCTGTTCTGCATCTTCGCTTACCTGACCTTGGTCCTGGTTGTTGCCGCGTTCGCTTCCATCGTTGCCAACACCTTCGCCGTAAACTTGGCAAACGCAACCGAGGCTTCTAACCTGGCAAATCAGCGCACCGCGATGATTTCTGTGCTGTTCATCTTTGTAGCAATCGTATACGGCCTGGCCACCCGCGGCCGCGAAATCCCCACCGCCGCCAACATCATCATCGCCATCGCAATCATCGTTGTTCTGGTTGCCGTCGGCTACAACTTCCCCCTGATCTCCTTCGACTACACCACGTGGATGATTCTGTTGGGCGTATACATCATGGTTGCTGCCGTTGCTCCTGTATGGATTTTGCTGCAGCCCCGCGACTTCCTGAGCTCGTTCTTGCTCTACGGCATGATCGCCCTTTCGCTCATCGGCATCGTGGGCGCATCCCTTACCGGCGATGCAGCCAACCTGCAAATCCCCGCATTCACCGACTTCTACGCAACGAATGCTGCGGTTGACGCAAACGGCAACGCCATTATCGACCCCGCTACCGGCAAGGCCGTAGTGAACAAGGCTGCCGCATCCGGCTTCCTGTTCCCTGCCCTGTTCATCACCATCGCTTGCGGTGCAATCTCGGGCTTCCACAGCCTGGTTGCTTCCGGCACCACCTCTAAGCAGTTGGACAACGAGAAGAACGCTCGCCCCATCGCTTACGGCGGCATGCTGATCGAATGCCTGCTGGCAATCATCTCCCTCTGCGCCGTTGGTTTCGTTTGGACGAAGTACTGCGCAGGCGGCTACGCATCCCCGACCGCCGTTTTCGCAGGCGGCCTTTCCCAGATGCTGGCCTGCATCCCCGGCCTCGAAAACATCGAAGGCATTGCCTACACCCTGCTGATCCTGGCTGTTTCCGCCTTCTGCCTCACTTCGCTCGACACGGCAACCCGCCTTGGTCGCTACATGTTCCAGGAGCTGTGGGTTCCTGCCGGTAAGTCCATGGACGAAGCCACGGGCGCTCGTAAGGTTCTGACCAACCCCTACGTTGCAACCCTCGTTACTGTAGTTCTGGGCGTCGGCCTCGGCATGACCGGCTACACCATCATCTGGCCCCTGTTCGGCGCTGCTAACCAGCTGCTTGCCGCCCTCGCCCTTTTGGCAGTATGCGCATGGCTGGGCAACGCGGGCCGCAACAACAAGATGTTCTACATCCCCATGGTATTCATGCTGGTTGTTACGCTCACTTCACTGGTCATGACGTTGCAGGCCAAGTGCACCGCACTTATGGCTGGCACCGGCGATCCGTTCGCCGCTGGCGTTCAGGCAGTTCTCGCTGCCGTGCTCTTCGTACTGGCTGTCATCTTGGCTGTTAAGGGCGCAAAGACCATCTTCGGCAAGAAGAAGGCCGCCGCAGAGTAACATCGCAGAATAACGCTGCGAATTGGGAGGGTCGGGAAAGATAGCCTTTTCCAACCAAACAAACAGGGCCTTGCTTGTGATTGAATTCGCAAGCAAGGCCCTTTCTTTATGCGCTATGTCTAAATGGGAATTATGCGCTATGGCTAAGTGGGAAAAAGGTAGCTGTCCCTATTTTCCCAGATACTCCAACTGGGCGCGGATGCTTCGAATGGAAGGCATACGGAGGGCAGGGTTCACGCCCTGATACACCACGTCGAACAAGGCATCGGGATCGGCGGACGTGCCCGCGTTCAGCGCTTCTTTCACCTGATCCAAACGATCAACACGATGCTTTCGCGTGGCTTCAATAATTGGCAGCGGGTTGTCGATAGGGTACCCGTGCCCAGGATAGAAGCGTTGCACCCTTCCTTCGCGCACCAACTGCTCAAGCACATCAAGGCTTGCAAAATAGCTGGCCAGCACCCCATCGGGGTGGAACACCACCGTGGGCCCATGGCGAAAGAGCACATCGCCCGTAAACAGAGATTGCTCTGCGGGATAAAGCAGGCCCACCGAATCTTCCGAATGCCCAGGCAGGGCAACAATCTCAAACTCCGGCGCTCCTTCAAAGGGGCGGAATGCGTCATTCGGAAGAGCTTGGACATCAGCACTCCAGCCAGCTTTTTCCTCGCAAGAATGAGGCAAGCCCCCCGAATCCAATTCGCCTGCAGCCCCAGCTTCGACCGCACCTACGTCCTCGGCACCCTCCGAGCACGCACGCTTCGCGCCGCCGCACTTCACGAAGCCGTGCTTCTGCAGCAGCTGGTTGATACGGCTCGTGCGCGGCGCGTACACCGGAGCGCCCGTTGCCGCAACAAGTTCGGGAATTCCCTCGATATGATCGGGGTGGTCGTGCGTGGCAACAATGGCCCCAATTCGCAGCCCTGCCTCACTGCATGTCGCCAGGATGCGCTGAACCTGCTCGCCGGCAGGAGCGGGGTCTATCACCACGCATTCCTTGGCACCCGGCTCGGCCACAATCCACGAATTGGTTCCCACATACGTCATGGGGCTGGGGTTGTTCGCGCGCACGCACTGAACGCGCGTGCTTACACGCCCACCGCACCAGGGCTTTTCGTCCTCAATGAAACCCACCGCTCAACTCCTTCTCTCGCATGCCGGCAAGAAGCGCCCGTCTTGTCACATTGCCTATTTGCGCCTTGGGAAATCGCAATGCAGCATAAACGTGCCGTCTTCCTTCTTGATGGGATACGACATGAAGCGCGTAAGTCGGCGGCGCGTCTCGACAAATTCTTTCGCGTTTTGAGCCGAAGCGATGCAGGTGAGGTTATAGACGGTTGGCGCCAGCACCAGCCAATTGCCTGCGTCACCTGCACGCATAGCGTACGCGGGAGTTACCCAGTCGGCAATCTGCGCTTCGCTTGTTTCGCCATCGGCCACCTGGCCTTCTGGCATAAAGGCAGAAAAGAAGAACGTATCGTATCGCTTCGTTTCAAATTCAGGCGTGCAGAAGTTCGAGATAAGGCCCAGCAAATCGGTGCGCAAGACCAACCCACGCAGAATAAGCATGTCGGCGAAGGCAATCTCGTGGTTTTCCAGAGCGGTGCGATCTTCCTGCCAGGAAGGGTCGCTCAAATCCTGCACCACCGAATGCTCGTCGGGGCCTGCCAGCAAAACGCCGCACTCTTCGAACACTTCGCGCGCGGCAGCAACAACCACGCGTCGCGCCACATCCTCGGTGCAACCCATGAGCTCAGCCCATTCGGCAGGAGCGGGCCCACACCACGGCAGATTAGGGTTCGAATCGCGGTCATCAACCCTGCCACCAGGGAAAACAACGGCATCGGGAACGAACTCCATCGTTTTTACGCGACGAAGCATAAACACTTCCAGTTCCTGGCCGGTTGGGAAATCGGGCGGAAAATGATCGCTTTCGATGCGATATTTCGTCTGGAACGGGGCCGAATCACGCACCAACATTACCGTTGCCGCATATTTGGGCTGCACCGGCTCAAACCCTGGCTGAAGCGAAGCCTCGATCTTCGAAAGCACGCTTTCCCTCGCCTTGAACTCGACCGAACCACCCTGCAAATCCACTCGCATAGCACCCTCCTTTTCGCCGCTTCCCGTTGCGGCGCGTCATTCGCTTTCTATGATACGGTGCGCGCTGGTCTTGCGCCAGAATCAGGATGCGAGGAAACCAACATCAACAAGCCTCGTATGATGCAGAGAGCTGGACAACCGGTTCGCCAAATTGGGGCACTGACCAACCGAGCCAAGCATGCCCGTTCGCCGGAGTCCGCCGCCAATGCACGCCACCTTAGCAGCTACACGACAAAGCTGAACACTTCGCCCCAGTTTCGCCGCAAGACAAAATCGGCAGTGCAGTTGATGTTGTCATACACGATGGACCATTGCGTATTGCTGGTGATGTCTTCTGGGTTTGGCTCCTGCGAAGAACCGCGCAGCGCCTTCCAGGCAACTTCCTTCGTTTGCGACTGCGCACCATCAAGCACCTCGGCAATGGCGAGCGCGCGTTCTTTGCCATGTCCTAAAGCACCGTTCTTCTGATTCGGCAGAACCTCATTGGCGTAGCACGCGTAATAGTTGGTGATTTCGCGCACATGCGTAACGACCATAGGGCGCGCAAGATTTTGCGGGTCGTACTCAACAACGCGGCTGTCTCCAGAAGCATCGTTGATGAAGAAATGGTAGTCGCGGCCAGCCATGGCAACCATATCGTACGAGCCCAGCAAGTCTACCGCTTCCTGCGTGCTTGCCGCCCTATCAAGCACCAAACGAATGGCCAGTGAGGTATTGATTTTCGGCTTGCCGCTGTTTTGCCTGGTAGGTAGGCTATCAAGGGTAAGCACCGCAATGGATACACCCTTTTCGTTGATGCCATCAAGACTCGCGAAGGGCCCCAACATCGCCGCAACTTTACTTTTCAGGCTTTCCTCGGGCATGTTAGCGCCCAAATTGTTCAGCGCCGAAAAAGAAATGGACGCATACCCGTCCTTCGGATGCGTGCGAACCAAAAGCGCAGAGGTATCGTCTTTGAAATCGTAGTTGCGACCCATCAAAACGCTGCTTGGGGCTTCGGCGCAAAACGCACTGCAGGCGAACTTCGGCGCCTCGACCTTTACGGGAATCCCAGGGAATACCTGCTTGCACACCGCGTCGATATAGGCCTGGTCATCTTCAACCCCTGACTTGATAATGGCGTCAAGGTCGTAACGATACGCAACCGTGCTCTCATACAGATTGTACGCACCGGCAAAACTGGACAACTTCTTCAGCGAACAAAGCGTCTTGATGCGCGAAGCGGCTAACGCTCCAACCGCAGCCACGGCTACCGCACCGACAGACGCCGCGCACAGCAAACCCGCCTTCGCTGTTTTGGAATCACCTGCGAAAACACCCATGCGAGCTCCTATCCCCAAGATCAGCAGATCACTTTTGCCGCCATCGTACCAGCAGCTATACAAACTGACTCAACGTATGGCGCATTCCTTTTCATTATTCTAGGGCAACCAGCAAACGTCTATCCCGTCACGCTGCAGGGGGGGTAACTGCGCTATTAATGGCACAGAGGTCAATCTGGTTCCATCGCACCACGGGAGGGCAACAATTGCACAATCAAGCGATACGGATGGCCCATCCGGTTTTGCCACCCCACAGGATGGCAAGTAATTGGTATCCGATACCTGCAAACCGCTGCGTGGCGATTCTGCCGCCCCACAGAAAGGCAATAAGCCTGCGTCTTTCGGGCTGTTATTCGGCGGACTCTTCCTTGCCGCGCTCTTCCTCGCCGAATATTTGCGCTTGAAGCTCAAGATCAAAGGTGTCAGATATCACATCGAAAAGCTGCTTCACAGCAACCTTTGCGATGGAGCGCAAATCTTGCTGTTTTATGCCCTCAATGATGGCTGCACGCTCTTCTGCCGGCACATTCAGCGCAGAGAGGCTCATCTGCAGATAGCGCTCGATTTTCACGTCAAGAGGAAAATCGCCGCTGCAGGGACGCAGCATAAAGCCAAGCATCAAACCCGATGTTCCGATGTCCATCTGGTAGAAATCCTCTTCGTCGAATGAAGGGTTGTACTGTTGGAAGCTTTTCTGAAGATGCTTCGCGGTATTGCGACGAATGTACTCCAGGGAACGTTCGCTGATATACGCCTGCAAATACAGATCGCGAATGATTTCACTTAATTCGGCAATGGTGAGCTGGATGGACGTCTCGAACGCATACACAAAAGCCGGGCTAGCATTAGGTCCCAGCAACGCGGCGGCTGAATCCGCTGCCGAAAACTGTCCCGAAAACATGAGCTTCATCAGCTCGTACATCACTCCGTCTTTGTTTCCGAAGACATTTTGGAACGAGCTCGAGGACACATCGGATTCTTTCAAAATGGCAGCCATGGTGGTGCCGCGATATCCCCGCTCCAAGAACAGGCGAACACTCGTCGAAAGCACGCGATTACGCACCGCTTCGCTATCGTACCTCCGGGCCATAGAATGTCCTCTTCTCTACTCCAAAAACGACCAAGTATGTCTATTTAGGCGTTGGAAAGCACTTTTGTCAAATAGTCTTTGAGAATATGTATTGTTCGTCAAAAACAATCTAGTTAACAGGGGTTATTGCCTTTTTCAATCATGTCTGAACCGATTCAGTTTGCCTTGTGGGAGGTTCAGCCCAAAGCATGAAATTCTTCACTTCCCGCCGCGCTGGGCCAATGCAAAAGTCCCGCCTCACAAGGCAAACGCAAAACTCTTGCTGCGCAAGGCCAACGCGAAACTCCCGCCTCGCACTTTGCGGAAAAGCAAACCTGAAAGCCCAATGAGCCCCGAGACCAGCCCAAAACCCAATGTCCCGTACAAGATTCTGCATTAAAGAGCCCCTTGCGGCCAGCTTCGCTGCCGCCGTCGGAACCGGCGCTCCACCCTCCTCAGACGAGCCAGACCCACGGCCCCCTCCTCCCGTTGGCTCAAGACCCAGAGACGCCGCTCCGTCTGATGAAACAAGGCCCAGGGCGCCGCTCCGTCCAATCCGCAGCAAACCCCTCTGCACACGGGCTGCCGCCCAACCCGATCCGGCAAGGCCCGGGGGCCGCTTCGTCCGATCAGTGGCCCTAGACGTTGCTGCCCGCGCTGCCGCCGAGAATACGCACGTCTGCGTGATTTGCCCCGTTGCGGTGACCCCCCCCCTTGCGATATCCATCCGTTGGGGCAATCCACCCGTCGTGAAATCTACCTGTTGGGACAATCCGCCCATCGCGAAAACAAAAATCTCGGCATCTCTGCAACTTTTTTGCGATTGCGAACTCTTCCCTGTCCCCGCAAAGCGAAAAAGGAGCCTTCACACGGCAAATTACCTGCATTTTTGCGCCTTAATCCGCAATTGGGAAGCTCGCAATAATTGCCAATCGCAAAAAAGTTGCAATCTAAGCCGATTTTTTGTTTCCGGACTCTTGGAATAGCTTCGGCACAGTGATTTGGTCAGGGCGAGCCTTTGCAGCACCTCAATCTGCGCTACAACGCGGACCCAGCATAGCATCGTGAGCAGCTTCGCAGTGGCTCCCGTGGGCGCCGCCATGCCCCCCCCAACAAAAAAGCGGCACCCAATTGGGTGCCGCTCTGTATAGCAATCTTTCGTTCGGCGCCGTTCCTATAGCAACACCTTCGGAAGAAAACTTACATGTTGGAGAAGGCGAAGTTCTCGGGATGAGCCTTAACCTCGTCGCGCAGTTTCGGATTCATCTTGCGAACGCCACGACGGTTGTCCTCAGTCTGAGAAGCCAGAACCTGGTTGCGGTTCTCCATCTTGATCTGAGACTCGAAAGAGTTGTCGAGGGAAACCTGCAGGGATTCCTTGGTAAGGCGAAGACCCAGAGGAGCAGAGTTCTTAACCATAGCCTCTGCCATCTTTACGGCCTCTTCTACAACATCTTCGTCAGCAACAACCTTGTTGGCGAAGCCCCATTCCTTCAGCTCTTCTGCGCCGATGCGGCGAGCAGTCATCAGAGCCTCAGCAGCGCGAGCATAGCCCACGATGCGGGGGAGGTAGTAAGAGCCGGACATGTCGGTACCGGTAAGGCCGATGTTCAGGTAACCTGCCTGCATCTTGAAGGATTCGCCGCAAACGCGCAGGTCGCAAGCGCAAGCCAGGGAAAGGCCGCCGCCTACTGCATGACCCTTGAGAGCACCGATGATGGGCTGCATAGCGTTGCGCATGTTAACAGCCTGATCGGAGCAGATGGTCTGCATGATGCAGTGATCGCGCTGAGCGCGGCCCATGTCTGCGGGGGGCTCGAAGTTGAGCTCGTTCAGGTTGAAGCCTGCGCAGAAGGACTTGCCCTCGCCGGTGAGAACGATTACGCGGCACTCGGGGTCCATACGGACCTTCTTCAGATAGTCGTTGAAGTCGGCCATCTGCTGGTAAGACATTGCATTCAAGTTAGCAGCATCGTCGAAGGAAACAACGTGGATCGGGCCACGGACGTCAACCTTGAGGCGCTCATACTCATACTTGAATTCGGGCAATTTGTATGCCTCCTGATATACGCTCATGCGCACTTCCCCTTCCATATTGGAAATCTCGTATAAGATAGATAAATCGTAGTTTTTCGAAGCGTCCCTTGTCAAGGACAGCAAGGGGCTTTCAACTTCGTATTTACTGGCTCATACTGCCGAAAGAAGGGGGAACAATGGCAGAATTTAGCCCGACTCGAACCCATGCAACCTGGAAGCCGCGCGTCAGCTCAGCGCACCTTCCCTACTACCGCTGCAGCGAATGCGGCGCCATTCTTGCCGGCATCGACGGCGACGTCGAAATCACGTGCACCAACGACGGTGAGCGTTCGCTTCTGTTTGAGCCGCCGTACGGCCATGTCGATTTCAAACCGAACTGCTGTGGCAAACCTATGGAGCGCATCGAACTCGTAGATGCCGCCGACGTCGAAGACCGCTTCAAGCTGACCTATCAGATTCTTGGCGGCATGAACAACAACTGCATTAACGTGAACTGGCGTTCTATCGACTCCACGTGCAAGCCCCGCTGGTTCGGCCTCAAAACGTTCACTGGCATGCAGTACAAGTATGTCACGCCCAAGAAGTGGCCGCCCGTGGTGTTCGCCCTGGCGGACGAAGACGCGTTTGCCTACTGCGACAAGAACCCCTGCGTGCAGTGCACCTTCCGCTGCAAGCGCGAGTTCGAGATCTATGCCTACGTGGAAAACATCGGCATGGTGGTTAAGCATCTCGACGAATGGGTAGCGCCTGGTAGCGCCAGCACCGACGACTTCGATTCGCCAACGCAAATCATGGAAAAGGCCCGCAAGGCCAAGGCGGAAAAGAGCGAATAGCCTTCACGCGCCGATGCTCTCGCTCTGACGAAAGGAACGGGCCCGAACCCGATCCGACGCGCCTGGGACCGGCTGCGCGGTGGTGGTGTCGCGTGACTGTGCCGGCATGCCCAGGACCGGTTGCGCGATAGTTGCGCCTTGCCGATTGCCGCGCGGAGCTCCGACACGCCCGAAGCCAACGCGCGTCACCGACATTGCCCGACAAGCAGCCAAGGGCACGCCCGGAACCTGCATGTCAGAATCCCGGCATGTTCGAGCCGACAAAGCAGCCTAGAGAGCAAGACGTCTGTAGCAATAAGAGCCCCATTTCGTTGCGAACAGCGTCCCATTTCCTGAAAATAGGAATGGGACGCTTTTTATGGCAAAGAAACGCTATGTTCGATGCAGGGCGCTTTCGTACTTGAAAGGGTTCCAAACAGGACGCCGAACGAGGGCTCTTGACGGGAACCCCAAGCAAGACACCAGATGAAGCATGGAGCGAAACGGACATTTTCGCACGCACGAACGGACGTCAGAAAAGGCATCACCGCTCAAGCCAAGCACATTCGCACGCGCGCACGCACGGACAACCAGAGATCATGGCAAGATATCGCTCAAATGTATTCTCAGAGGGCGCTCGGACGCCAAAAAGGCGCCTCCCAGGCAAGATATTCGCGGGATGTATTCCCCGGCATCATTTTTCACCGCTTTTCACGGCTTAAAACAGACATAAGGCGCCTATCTTGCCAAAAGCAGGCCATTCGAGCATGCATTTCAGCGATATCTTGCCATGAAGAGGCCTTTTTGGCGTCCGAGCGCCCTTCGAGAATGCACGATAGCCATTTCTTGCCACCCGATAGCCATTCCTTGCCACTACTTGATACCCAACCCCCTCTTCGCACGGAGCATTTAGCCACCCTGCCATGGCAGCAATTGTCGCCAACGCCCCTGAGCCTTTCTTCACGCGGAGCATTTAGCCGCCTTGTCATGGCAACATTTCTGCTTCGAAGCCCTTTTCGATCACGGCTCCGACGAGCATTTCATCGGGCACGGAATCGTTAAGGCGCACCGTAGCCTGTTTGCCTTCGAGATCGACCGCCGCATTTTCCACGCCGGGCACCGCTTCCAATGCTCCGCGCACGCGACCTGCGCATTTGTGGCACTTCATGCCCTCCACGCGCAAGCGCCTTTCCGGAAATGGCGGAGTGGAAGGGCGCGAATTAACAGCGGATGCGTTCGGGCCGGTCGGCACGCCACTGCTTAGGGAAACGCCACCAGTGACTTCGTTGGCCGAGGTTGGGCTAGCAGAGGCCGAACTGACCGGAGCTGGGCTGGCCAGAGCCGGGTTGGTCGAAGCTGAACCGGTCGAGGCTGGGTTGGCTGAGGCTGGACTGGTCGAGGCTAGGCTGGTCGAAGCTGGACCGGCCAAGGCCGGGTTGGCCAAGGCTGGGCTGGCAGAGGCTGGACTGACCGAGACTGAACCGACCGAGGCTGGGCTGCTCGTTGCCCTGCTCGCCACGCCCGCGAGCGTCTGCAGATTCTCC
>ERZ507062.607-NODE-607-length-12046-cov-6.50646_pt1 | contig 12046 bp, 6 predicted proteins | sample MGYA00513786_ERZ507062 | MGnify/ENA metagenome assembly ERZ507062 | reverse complement strand
GCTTATGGCAGCCTGCGGGCTGATCCTCGGATGGAAACAGATCATTCTTGCATTTCTGCTCGGATGCATCATTGGTTCAGTCGTACATACGATCCGCATTAAGGTAAGCGGTGCCGGTCATATGCTGGCAATGGGACCGTATCTTTCTGCCGGAATCTTTCTTGCGGCACTCTGGGGCAATGCATGGATCGGCTGGTATCTTTCCCTTCTGGGTCTGTAGCAGCACTTTATAACTGAAAGAATACTTTCGGTTATAAAAATATACTTTCTGTGAGATACAGAAACTATATTTTTGTGACTGAATGCCAGAATAAAATAAAATCTTCGGATTTTAGAGCGTATAAACGGAGGAAACCTGAAAATGGCAAAAATTTTGACGATAGAAATCGACACAGCACAGATTCGTGTGGCAGAGGTGGACAGCCGCGGTCAGCATATTTATCGCTGTTTTGTACTGCCTGTTCCGCAGGGAGCCGTGGATGACGGACAGATTCGTGATACAAAAAGCCTCGGAAATCTTCTGAAAGAAGAGCTTATCGCACAGGGGATCAAAACAAAAAAGGTGTTTTTTGTGGCAGGTTCTTCAAGGATTGCCAGCAGGGAGGTCCGTATTCCGTTTGTCAAGAAGGACAGGATCCAGAGTATTATTCAGGAAAATGCAACGGATTATTTTCCAATCGATATTTCCGGGTATGTACTTTCCTACAGCCTGATTGATATAGAATCGAAGGAGCAGGAGACCGGTGGTGCCATCCGTCAGTATCATCTGATGGTCTATGCAGCACCGACATCGATTTCTGCAGCATTCCGTGAGTTTGCGGAAGTTGCGGGACTGAATATGACCGGCATCGGATTTACCGGTGACAGCGTTTATTCCGCAGTAAAAAATACTTTTGCAGATGGTTTACATATGCTTGTCAAAATTGAATTTGATTCAACGAGCATCAGTATTATCAAAGATGGGGGTCTCGCACTGCAGCGAAACATCAACTATGGTGTCGACAGTGCCATTGAGACAGTCCGCGCTTTTCCACAGTTCGGTGAGAATCTCAGCCAGCAGGAAGCTTTGATCGTTTTGCATGACCGGAGATGTCTTCAGGACAGCCTGAACGGAATCGACACGTCAGACATGGATACACAGGATCAGCTTCTTGAAAATGCCAAAATGGAAGTTACCGAAAGCTTCCGGTATATGGTCGGAAACATTTCCAGAATTATGGATTATTATATTTCCAGAAATACAGATGCTACGTTTTCATCTATTCAGATCTGTGGCCTTGGAGCCGGTATCAAGGGTGTGCGGAGACTTCTTGCCAATGAGCTGGCACAGAGAGTGGAAGTTGTTTATGCACTTGATAAATGCACGTATCCGGAATTTTCCGAAAAAGAGGGACTATATCTTTATACAGCGGTGATCGCGCCGATGCGTTCCGGTGTGAATCTGATGGAGAAGACGACCCGCAAAAAGAAAGAAAACAAAGATTCTTTAAGCGGTGCGATCCTGATCTGTGTAGTTGGTGTGGCAGCCGGTGTGGCACTGACAGCAGCCGGCGTGGCAAGCCGTGTGTATCAGCAGCATCAGCAGGATTATCTGAATCAGCGAATCAATGAAGAAAGCTCCATAGAGGAGATTTATAATGCATACAATACTGCGCAGGAGCAGTATCAGAATTATCAGAACATGTACCAGTATACCAACACTCCGAATGAGGGTTTGAAGTCTTTTCTGGAGGAGATGGAACAGAAGATGCCATCTGACATCACACTGGATACCTTCAGTTCCGATGGCTCTCAGGTAAGTTTCAGCATGCGTGTTTCAAGCAAATCTGCAGCAGCCAATACACTGATGCAGCTTCGTACCTTCGAAAGTCTTGCGACAGTCACGACGACAGGACTTGAGGAGGCGGAAGACGGAACTGTGGCGATGAGTGTGATCTGTACCTATGCAAATCCGGCACCACTGGATAATACCGAAGAATAAGGAGGCAGACGGGCCATGAACATTTCTATGCGTGACAAAAAATTATTACTGATGTTTTCCGGTGTAGCGGTATTCGGACTGGGCTGGTTTTTCGGGTATCGTCCGCAGATGGAGGAAGCAGCGAATATCGAGGCGGCAAACAAACCGCTCGAAGAACGTCTGTCCAATCTTCTGGAGCTTGCGAAAAACAAAGATTTTTATATCAGCGAGACAGAGAGTGCCCAGAGTAAGATCAACGAGTATGTAGCGAAATTTCCTTCCGATGTAAAAGAAGAAAACGGCATCGTACTTGCACAGAATATAGAAAATAATATCGGAATGCAGATTACCAATGTCGGAATCGCGACCAAAGAGTTTGTAGCTTCAATCGACGGAAGTACCGAAGAAGAAATCGCAGAGCAGAATGCGACGATGTCAGAGCAGGCAAACGCACAGACGCAGGAGCAGATTGATGCGATCGAGGGTACGGACAGCCAGGCGGCAGAAGATCTTCAGAATGCTTCGGATGCGGCAGCAGCACAGGCGGACAGTACTTCACAGACACCGGTGCTTTACCGTACACAGGATACCATGCAGTTTACCGGAACCTATGAGAATCTGAAAGATGTAATCGCATATCTTGCAGATCAGACCGGAAGACTTACGGTAGATAATATGAATGCATCCTATGATACCTCTACCGGCTATCTGACAGGAAGTATTGTAGTCAATATGTTCTCCATGTCGGGAACAGGAAACAGCTATACAGAACCGGATGCCGGTCAGGTGGCATACGGAACCGGCAATCTTTTCGGAACGCTTGAACGGGCGGCAGCGGCAAATGCAGATCAGGCATCTGAAGGAGATGGCAGTGACGGACAGAGTGACAACAGTCAGGAAGGAGAAAATACAGACGAAACGACAGCTCCTGCTGATGCTCAGGGTCAGTCATAATATGCATGTATGTTAGAGGGGAAATATAAGCCCCTCTATTTGTCTATATATCGATACTTCATTCTGGAAAGGAGCAGCCCTATGAATGAGCAAAAAAGAAAAAATCCGAATGCCGGAATGACGCTTCTTGAGGTCATTATCGCAGTCAGTATTTTTTCCATAACGGCAATCGTACTCCTGCAGGGATTTGTTACTTCCGGACGGATCAACCGTAAATCAAATCTTTATCTGGAGGCAACGACGACAGCACAGAACATCATGGAGGAAGTCAAGGCAAAAACTTTCATGGAAGTTTCACAGGCTTTTAACTATCCACTGGATCTGGACGGTAACACAAGAATCAATTTTCTGAATCCACAGAAAGACAAAATAAAAAGCGGCGAGCTTGGAATCCGCGAAGTACTGAAGGCTTCCGGAAGCAGCGGAACAGTTTACAATTCTGTAAGCAAATACAGAGAAGGCATGGATGAATCCAAAGTCACTGCGTCTGTAATTTCAACAGATGATGGTAAGACATGTAAATTTAATCCGAGAAAAAAAGGTTCCAATGCATCGAAATATTATTTCGAATTAACGAATGTGACAGCGAACCGGGAAACCTTTGATGCGCTGGTAGAGTTTGATGGAAGCGAAAGCTCCGGATACAAAGAAAAGACTGTCACCGGTACAGGAACCGGAAAGAACGATTATCTTGCACCGAAGATTTCTGATATGGACAGCAAGACAAATGCATTTCTGATCATGCCGCGTAACTGGGATGAAGAGGCCATGCAGCAGATGGTGGCAGGACAGAAAAGTGCCGCAATCGAGGCAATGAATACGGATGCCGGAAATAATGCGACAGACAGTGATACCTATCAGCTACTGGACTGGAAAGATGTCTACAAATATACAAAGAGAACGCTGCATATCAAGATCGAGGAGAGTGGCGGAACGGTCAGGGCGGAAGCAAGATATATATTAAGTGCGTACGACTATAAGAAATCCGGTGGAACAAAGTATGAAACCATGAGTCTCTGTCCATGTGGCGGTAAAGGTGAAGACGAAGATATACCGGGATGCTTCTGTACATACAAGAGTGCTTATGTGCCTTTTTACAGTTCTGAGACAGGTGAAGCACTGAAAAATATTTTTATTTTTTATTACCCGAATTACAATTCAACCAGTTCGACAAATCCATATGACAAGATCGTGCTGGATAACACGACAAACTATGAAGTCAATTTTCATGTGACGAAGCAGAGAGATGAGGCAAATAATGTACCGACTTCTGCACAGGAAGCACAGTATCGTATGTCTCTGACTGTCAATGAGAATCCGGCTGCGAGAAACAAGAGCAACTGGAATACAAACCCGAGTCTTTATAAGGCCGTTACAAAACTTCGCACAAACCTTGATTACAACATCAGTGATATGAACGAAGTGCTGAACCGTCCGAAGATCAGCCAGATGTCCCTGACTTATCAGGCGGTTAATGATAAGGGCATTAATGGGGCAAAGGTGACAAATGCATCGGCAAAGAAAGTACTGGACTGCAACAGTCTGGATGACCGGGAAGCAGAAGACCGCATTTATACGGCGAAGGTAAGCGTGTACAAAGCAGGAGCGGCAGCGAAGAATTTCCCGGACAGTGACCTTGTCGTGACGCTTGATGGCGCAAAAGAAGATTAAACCTCCGGGGAGGATGCAATGAGAAACATCACAAAAACAAAAAGACAGCAGAATCAGGGATTTTCACTTTTTACCGTACTGATCGCGGTTTCTTTTGTGGGGATCCTTGGACTTCTTGTACTTTATATCGCACTTTCGAATTTTAATATGAAAATCACAGACCTGAAGGGCAAGGACAGCTTTTATACGGCAGAGCGCGCGCTGGAGGAAATCCGTACCGGACTGCAGGAGGATGTGGGAAATGCCATGTCAAAGGTCTATACGCAGGTTCTCGAAAGCTACAACGTAGAGAACCGTTCACAGGATTCTTCTATGGACAGGCAGCGCCAGAGCGAGTTTCAGGATTGTTTTATCACAGAACTTATGCGCACACTCCGTGTGTCAAAGACAGAAGATAATATTTATAATATGAAGAGACTTCGCGGATATGTGGATCTGGAGTATGACGACTCAAAAGAATCTCTGATCATTACCAATCCGGCCGGAAGCGCCCCTGTGATGAAAGCAGTCAAAAATGTCGGCAAAAATACAGAGAATAACGGAGTCCTTCTGAAAAATCTTAAGGTGATCTATGTAGATGAAAAAGGAAGAGCATCGATCATCTGTACGGATATCCGTCTGCTTGTTCCGGAAGTACAGTTCCCGACACCGTCGACACTTCCGGATCTTATGAATATGATCGTTGTAGCGGACAAGGGTATCGTATGCGAGGGAACCGAAAGCACACCGACTTCTATCAATGGAAGTATTTATGCAGGTAATCTGCCGTCTGCACCGGATGCGGATGCTGAGACCAGCATTAAGGTAACATCGGGTGCGAGCCTCAATGTGGAATCCGGAGATAAGGTTGTATGCAAAGGGGAGATCAGTGTAGGTCTGAATTCTACATTTACCAGTGGGGGAAGTGTCAATCTGTGGGCACGTGGACTGCATGCAGATTCTGTACGGAATGTCACTCTTTCCGGTTCGACTTATTTTGCGGATGACCTTACGGTCACAGGCAAAAATAACAACGTAAAGATCAGCGGCAATTATTATGGATATGGTTCTTATGAATCTGCAACTTCGGATGACTGTGTGGCGAAAGACCAGTATAGTGGCCTGAGCGGAGCGGCTTTGAGCAGTGCAATCGTTGTCAATGGCAAGAATACGACACTGGATCTTTCAGATACACAGAAACTGATGATCGCCGGACGAAATTATATTGCAAGTTCAAAAGTAAAAGCAAATGACCGGACCAATACCAATGACGTGGTTACGGGCGAGAGTCTGACAGTTAAAGGTACGCAGCTTGCGTATCTTGTGCCGAAAGAGGTTCTCGGGGCATCCGGAAATCCATTGACTGACGATGCTTATCTGGCGCTTTTAAACGGAGCCAAAGATATTTCCGTAAACTGGGATGCTGCAGTTGAGGCGTGGGGCGGCAGGACGCTTCGGGATATCGGTGTCGACAGCGAGAAACCGGTGCAGACTGTTTTTTATAATGACAACAGTGAGACAGGATATGTATATTTTTATCTGAATTTCACGGATGCACAGAAATCAGCAGATTTTATGCAGATGTATTATCAGAACAATCCTACGGTCAAAGCAAATATGGATAAATATCTTTCCTTTTATTTCGGAGGGGAAGATTCCGGAATCACGGTCAAAGATGCAGATTCCTATCTGCGCTATATCACCAACGGAAATGTGCTCTCCTACAGTGGAGCGGATGCACAGGGAAATATGCAGCAGGCAACCGGTGCAAATCCGGGCGAGAAGATCCTTCAGGAGCAGGTTGGTTATCAGAACAGCTGGTATGCACTGAACCGCAAGATGATCACAAGCTATGATCTTCTGAACAAAGCAGTAAAAGAAGATGCCAAAGGTACAACACATAATGAGACAGACGGCCATCGCAGTGTATATGATAATCTTGTCAATGAAAAGAAAATGGTCTCATATATTAATGATACTGTAAAAGATGTTACAAGGAAATACGTGTTTACGGCCAGTGATGAAGACGGCGGTCTGCAGGCAATTATGTATGACAACGGAGAAACAGGTGTAAATAAGACACTGAAAATCAGTGAAAATGATGCTGACAAACTTCGTCTTGTAGTCTGTACTGGAGATGTTGAAATTGAAGCAGGAGTGAAATTCCAGGGAATCATTATGGCGAAGGGTACGATTACTCTGAAGTCAGGGGCGCAGCTTGAATCTGCACCGCTGGAAGCTGCCAGAGTATTTCAGGCACAGATGAGCTCATATGGAGATAAAGACAGTATCAAACCGCAGGATTTCTTCTGGGAAGGTGACAAATATGTTCTCGGAAATTCATCTTCATCAGGAAAGAAAGACACGCTGAATGGTTCTGAGACATACAGCATTGCAGACTGCGTGACTTATGAGAACTGGAAAAAAGAATAAATTTACAGAATAGAAAGAGGTGAGGGCAGTATGAAGAACAAAAACAAAGGTTTTACACTCGTGGAACTGATCATTGTCATTGCTATTTTTGCTATTCTTCTCGGAATCGCTGTGCCTTCTCTTAATTCGATTCTGGGCTTTCGGGTAAACCGGGCTGCCAATTCCATTGCGGCAGCTCTGGACAAAACAAAGACAGAGGCTGCGAATCGCCTGGTTGGCGAGATGAAGCTGGAAAAAAGAGAAGACGGTTATTATATCAGTTATTATCTTGATCGCGGCAAAGTGGGCGGCAAGTCAGATGTAAAGCAGGATCAGCCGGAAAAAATAGCTCCGGCACGTACCATAATCAGCTATACAACCGATAATGGTACAGAACAGGAACTCGCTGTGGGTGACGGCATTGTGCTCACATATGACCGTGCAACCGGTGCGTTCCTCCCTCTGCAGGATAAAGTGTGGAAGCAGAAAGAAATTCTTTCTGTACTTGCAGATGGAGAAGATATACCGCTTACGAGAAGTGGTGCGTACTGTACAAAGATCACTGTCAGAGGCGGCGGTCGTTATAAGACGCTGAATCTGATTCAGGAGACCGGCAAATATGAGATGTTTTCCGGACATTATTAATTTTGTGTGAGATGAAATACATTCTGTATGAAATGCGATTTTATTATTTTTTGGAGGAGAAGATCCTATGAAGATAAGAAAAATAAAAAATACAGCAGAAAAGCTTAAGAACGGGGGAAGAACGCGGCAGACAGATAACCGGGGCCTGACTCTGATCGAGCTGGTCATTACGGTTGCAATCATCGCAATTTTTTCAGGTGTGGTGATGACATTTATCATGACCGGCAGCAATACATACAGAAGTACATCCAGTAACGCAAAAGTGCAGATGGAGACACAGGAACTGGTTGACAGGATGGAAGACCTGATCATTGATACCAACAGAAGCCTTTATTATGCAAATGGTACAGGCGAAAATACAGGCTCCGAGATCAAAAACGATATCAAGCAGAGCGGAGACGGCAACAGTGACGGAAACAAGACTTTCATCGTCTGCAACGAATACAAAAATAACGATGGAAACACCAGCCAGTATATCTGTGATGTGATTGACTGGGACAAAGAAGATGCAACGGTCTATTACAGTCAGAGAGAATATACCGCGACAAGCAGCTCTGATGATTCAGGAAAAAATGATACAGAGACAGCAGCATTGTCTGAGGACGAGGAAGATGTATCTGCATTTTCTCTGGACGAAGAAGACAGTGGAGAACAAAATGTGCGTAATGTCCGTACAAAGGTGAATCGTTCTGTCTTTGCGACAGGTATTCTTGATTTTCGTGCGGATCTTACCAAAGTAGAATCAGATAATATTGTCCGTTTTCAGCTCAGCACGGAAAATGGAAAAAAAGAGATTGAGACACTGCACAGTGTCAGCCTTCGAAATAAAGTAAAAGTGAAGAAACCGGCAGATTCTGTTGATGATTCGGAGCCGACCGATGTGGGAATCCGTATTTCCTATGCACCGGCTTCCATGGATCCGGGAGCATCAGACAGGCTCGCATATAATCTGAGCGGAAACGGAAGTATTGATCCGTCAACGATTACATGGAGCGTAGTCAGGGACGGACAGAACGGAAGCTTCCCGGGTGAAGACCATACCAACAGCAAACTGACCATCAATGAAAATGCTTCAGGATCAATTACAGTCAAAGTTTCGGCGAAGACAAGTTCCGGCAAATGGATCGAGTCCGCACCGGTGACGATCCAGATCACGGCGAAAGCGACACCGGCACCGACCGAGGCACCGGAGCCGACTGCGACGCCTGTCCCGACAAGTACACCGGCACCGACGAGTACACCAGTCCCGACCGCAACACCGGCACCAACAAGTACACCAGTGCCGACACCAGTCCCGACAGATGGGGAGATTATTTTGGGTGGTGATGCGAAGTATGATACAGTTATAGCTGGTGAAACGTATCAGTGCACAATCTATCATGATTATGGTTTCCGTTTTAAACCAAAAGATAGTGGTAATAATTATTCGGTAACATGGTCTTTGAAAGGACAACCGGCAGGCATTTCAATGGGAAACGGTCAGAATACGGACCAAACAGTTTCTGTAAATGTAAATGCAGTGAATGGATTTGTTTTGTGTGCGGATTATGTAAATAAGGACAATGGAAAGACTGTGCATGTTGAAAGAGAATTTAAAGTAGCATCGAAGACAAAGCTTCAGCTCTGGGATGAAGACAATCATCAGATAGTAGAGAATGATGAGGTCACTGTAACGAAATCTTATCAGCTACGTGCATTAGTTGAAGTCTATGATGCGAGTGGAAATGTATCAGATGTTCCAATTGTAGCAAATAAAGCAGAAACGACTGTACAGGCAAACCATCAGACAATGAATATGTCAGCAGATGGACAGGGATGGATATACGCACCAACGAAACCGGAAGATGTACGGATTACGCTTCAGTTGCGTAAATATACTGGAAACTTCTGGAGTGCAAATAACAATTTCCCAACAGATAATGCGGATTATAATGCAGCGTTTAATGTAAAAGCAGTACTTCCTGCATATCATGCGGAGATTGTTGGTCCGGATAAGATTGGATATGACCAATCAGCAGAATTTTATCTTTCATTGACAGATATGGATGGAAATCCGGTTGATGCAAAGGTCACATGGAGTGGAAATTATAATGGAACCGGTGGGAATATGACTCCAAATGAGACAAAAACAGGAATAAATAACAAAGTCAGGTTTGACCCATATAATAAGTGGCAGGAGGCTACTTACCCAGTGTTTGCTACTTATAAGATTCTGGATGCAGAAGTGACAGTTACAAAAAATATTACCGTTACAAATAAATGAGAAAGTTTGTTGGCTTTTTCGCTTGAGGTGTATTTGACGAGAATTGTTTTGGCAAAATCAGGAGGCAATTTTATACATGAAATTCAAACACAAGAAACTATTAATCTCCGGCACGGCGGTGGCTGCCGCAGGTGTACTGGGAGCGGGGGCTCTTTTGCAGTCTGTCCTTTCGGTGCAGGCGTCATCTGAGATGATGCCCGGTATTGAAACCATTGTAAGCGAAAACACAGAGGATGATCCATTTCGTATTCTGGAACTGGTTGATTACAGTGAAAATGCGGAGATCGGTTATTACATATCGGGGCAGGAGCCAAGTCTGAAATTATATCAATATCAGTATACAGATGCGGACGGGAATACGCAGACCGTACATTTTTCTACGATAAAGGATGCACTGAGCAAACTACCGGAGAAATACAGGACGGAATTTGTCATGAATGTCCGTCTGAACGACTCCGGACAGATTGATGAAAGTATAAGCACCGGAATCAAAAAGATCAGAGATGCGGCGGGCGAGGGCGATGACGCGAGTCAGTATCCGTTGTCATTGTCTGATTATCAGGAAAAATATTTTCTTTCAGACAGTGACGATGCCTCAGACTGGACGAAGGTTGACCTGACGGATTTTGACGGCAATTCCCGGACAGATACGGTAACAGTCAACGGTTCTTATGTTGAGAATACTGCCGGTACCGGTGATTACACAAAAGGCGATCAGGAATATTATCCAATCCGAAATGATGTAGGTGCGGATAAGCAACAGTCAGAAAAATTTCGCGAAAATATCCAGAGCTTTGAAGAATCGACAAGCAGTGATGCACGCGGAGCCTATTATCTGGAGTTTACAGAAGTACTGAATACCAAAATCAACAATGCACTTGCAGATGAGAATGACAAAGGACAGAAGTCACTTCTGCCGGAATATGATTATGCGAATGGCAGATACGGCTATTACGAAAATGTCTATACAACTCTGACAAAAGAAATTGCGGAGCAAATCGACAACAAAGATTATCAGTTCCCCGGAGAAAAACCGAATAAAGTAGATGAAAGCAAGGCTGTTCTTGTACGGGATATTCCGGATGAAGCAGTGAAGACGACGAGTACCGTATCGGATAACAGTGGCTTTGACGGGGAAAACGGTCAGGCAGCAACGGATACAGAAAATTTCGGTACGGAAAGTTCCGGCACAGAAGACTCTAATAGCGCGGATTTTTCTACAGGTACAGATGCGTTTGAATCTGATGGAAATGATTCTTCTGAAAGCAGTGATGAAGCAGCCTCTGATTCTGGCAGTGACAGTTCCGATGGCATTACATTTGATAATTCTTATGCAAACGATGAGAGCAGCGGTTTTTCAAGTGATGAAAGCGGTGTTGATACACAGTCTTTTGACGGACAGCCGGAATTTGTACAGCAGTCTTATGTGCGTACAGTAGAAATGTCTGATGCAGATGCATTCAGTGACAGCGATGCATTCTCAGATTCTGAACCGGAGGTTACAGATGACGGATCTTCTTCTGTAGATATTCAGTCAGACAGTGGAGATGAGTGGAATGAATCCAGTGGGGCGATTGCAGACGCTGATGTTTCCGGGCAGGACGCAACCGGGACAGACAGCAATGCAGATGCAGTCTTTCAGTCAATTCTGGGAAAGATTGTAAATGAAAAAAAAGCCGGAACACAGGCAGATCCGTATGTATATCTCGGCGAAAATATTGACCAGTATCCGAATTATAAATATACGATCATTGGTGACCTTGCTTATGTAAAAACAAATGCGACAGATCTTGCGCAGAATCCGGATGCGGAGCTTACTGATGGCAGTATTGTGCTCGACAATGATGAATACTGGTATTATCAGGAAGTGAACGGGAAACTTACCAGATCTGAGATTTCGATCATAACCGGTAGAAGTGCTGTTCCGTACAACGAAATTCAGGAAATTTCAAGTGAGCTTTCTTATAATTATTATTATCGTATATCTAAAGTATATTTCTGCTGTAAATCAAATGATACAGAAGGTGAGGATGCGCTTCCGTACAGCTATTTTGGATGGTATTATCCGAACTATCCGGACAATCAGGATGTGTACCTTCCGGTTTCTGATGGAGACGTGGCAACACATTATGTGTCAGCGGCAACTTACAGTCTGACTCCGG
>ERZ507062.587-NODE-587-length-12354-cov-4.08009_pt1 | contig 12354 bp, 10 predicted proteins | sample MGYA00513786_ERZ507062 | MGnify/ENA metagenome assembly ERZ507062 | reverse complement strand
TGAAAATCATGTTATTTTGCAATATGTCAAAACCTCATCCAATTTTGGATATTCTAAAAAAATAAGTACTAGCTGAAAGCAATCAACGCTAAACAGTTAGTACTTTTAAATAGTTAAGTAAAGGATAGAATGCAACTCATCATTTTGAAATATTACACTTAAGTAAAGGATAGTGTGCTAAGTTAAGGATAGGTTTGCAAATTAGCACGAACAGAAAATCATTCTTCAAGAAAAAAAATCACTTCGCATAATGTATCTTATGCGATTTTTGTTTTTTCCTAGAATAAATCTAACATTGTATCTAAATACATCTCTTCACGTACATGGATTTGATACTCCGGTTTTACCATATAATACAATATAAATTCCAATAACAATGCGTTGCCAAGGTCTCTTCCTTCAATCTTAAAATTACTGAATCCCATAGGAACATATGTCTGTAGAATATCATTTTTACTGATAAATGATTGATTCTGCATTACTTTTGAAAATCGATATCCTTCATTAGAATCTGGTGCTTTACATACATGATCAGCACAATCAATTCCTAAATTCTGTCTACTGACAGTTTCATAACACTTCTTGCGGTCTTTACATCCAATCCAGCAACATTCATTACATAAGAATTCAACTTTATCTTTTTGTGTCTGATTTAAATTCTCTAATTCAGCAAATGCCTTATTCAAACGAAAATCAATGACAACATACTTGAAATCATTTTGATTCACTTCATCTACAAATTCATTAAAATCAACAATCACTTTTGTTGTAGAAGAAACAAAATACAAATTCGAATACTTTTCTTTTAAATAATTCAATAATGTATCTGAATGAACAATAACACCATTTCCGTCAACTTCAGATAATAACCTGCATAATTCATTGCATCGTTAATCGCTTAAATGTTTTTGCTGAATTTCAGAATTACTGAATGTCAGTCTTGCTGATATATTAAAATCTTTCATAAAAGAAAACACTTTATCAGAATCGTGATTTACATAACTGATTCTCCCTCCTGACCAGATACAATCTGCTGGTGAACCATAGATAGAACCTATTTCACACCAATCATAAAAATAATGTCTTTTATTTCTATACAATGGCAGAAACTTTTCATAAAAATCATAGAATTCAAACAATCCTGGTAAATGATAATAAACTTTTTTAATATTCATAATGCAATTAAAATATCTTTTTAAAATACGCAGGTAAAGCATAGAAAGGATGAGAGCATACTTCAAGACTTGCTGCATATTTATCAGCAATCGTTACGATGTACCCCTCTTTTGTTCTTGGCTTTCCTTTCACTCTCGGCCACATATGATGAATAATACAATCCACTTCAACAGGATCTAACACAAAATACTTCTGTGCGTTTTTTAATGCAATCGAAGGATGAGTCTTAATATGTTTTTTAGCGTATTTAGCATCATGTGTATCATATAGATAGAAATCATGCATCATCGCACCTCGAGCGCAGCTAACCGCATTTAAATGCATTTTTTTACACATCAGATACGAATACCAGGCTACATTTAAAGAATGCTGATAACGCGTTGTATAGTAATGATGTGTATAGTTTTTTAATTGCTGATATGCATCAATCTGAACAATACTACTGACAGAGTTTAAAAATTCCATACATTCATCATCAGTAATGTCTGAAAAGATTCTTTTTGATCCTAATACCTTTGTCATATATAAGTAGTTTAGATCTTTTTATAGACAGAATCAATCCGCACGAGAAAAAGACAAGACTGTACCAGCTTTTCCACTGTAAGTCTTATCTTTTCTAATAAAATATATTTATTCTTTTTCAAAACAGAATGCAGTACCTGACTTAAAATGTTCAAGCAGGCACATTTCATCAGCTGGAATATGACCAATATAATTCTTCTGATTATCATTTGGTGTATCTTTTAAGACAATATGCAGTTCACCATGATAATGTTTGCAGTTATCATTCACAATTACTACATCACCTCTATGATACATAGCCTTGTCATTCTTTCTACAAGGAATACTTGAATTGTGATACAGAATACGTGTCCAACGATCACGAATCATATAGTACAGATATTCACCTGCTGTATGAGCTTCATAATACAGAATTTCTTTTTCTAGATCCGTTACTCCCTCTGCCATTTCAATTTTAAATGGAATTCGTTTTAATTCTCCATGAGGAATATAATCCGCAAATGGACCAATCCCTTCTTTCTTTGGAATATTTACATAAACTAGATTCATGACACGCTGAATTGCTACAAATTCTTCTTTGGAAGCAAATGCATTACCAAAAATAATTTCATCTACATTTCCCATTGCTAAGCAATGTCTAACTTGATCATCCACAGACATCCAGCGATGATCTTCCATTGTTGGCAAGCCTTCCTGAATTGGCCAAGGACCATGTGCACCTTCTACATTAGATGAAATAAACTGTGCTACTTTGACTCCTTTTTCTTTCCAGTGATTATTTACATTCATTACAGATTCTAAATCTGCACCAGTATATCTTTCAGGATAGAAGTTATGACAACAAACTAAATTATCTATGTTTGCTCCACGTGCAATTGCTTCATCAATTGGCTTAATAAATGCTGCAGACATTTCAACACCAATGTTATATGAATTATTGATCAGTTTTGTATCTCTTTCATCAAAATAGCAAAGATCCATACGAATGGAATCAATTCCCATTTCATTAAAAATAGATAAATTTGATTCATCTGCACCCATCTTTTCTAAGAATTTCGTATTACAGTCACCTGATACTTTCATCCCGTATTGACGTGCAATACCTGTAAAATTCTTAAAATACTGTGCAACTTCATCTTTGTTTCCTTCAATTGAAAACATACTTGTAAATACTTTTGTAAAACCATAACTGCTTGCAAGCTTTAAATACGCATCGATTTGTTCGATCGTTTCCTGATCTGGGTATACAGATACCCCAAGTGTAATTGCCATGATATTTTCCTCAATACTTTCTATCAGCATTATAACAAAAAAGATCCGTACAATTCATACGAATCTTTCATTTCTTTATTTCGACCATCTGGCAAATTCTTCATCTGTTGCTAATACAATATGTGTATCTGTCAGTTTGTGCTGCACACCCTTAGTATAATCCACACCTTCTTTTTCCTTGTCATATGTAATCGCAACACGATTCTTTTCAACGATTGGATTTGGATGAGGAATCGCAGATAGAAGAGATTTTGTATATGGATGAATCGGATTTGTAAAAATTTCATCCGTTGTACCTGTTTCAACGATATGTCCAAGATGCATAATGCCAATACGATCAGAAATATACTTTACCATGGATAAGTCATGTGCGATAAACAAATACGTTGTTCCTAATTCTTCCTGCAGATCTTTCATCAAGTTAACAACCTGTGCCTGAATAGAAACATCTAATGCAGAAATACATTCATCCGCAATGACTAATTTTGGATTCATAACAAGCGCTCTAGCTATACCAACACGTTGTCTTTGACCACCTGAGAACTGTGATGGGAAACGAGTTGCCTGTTCTTTTGAAAGGCCAACTTTTTCTAGAATTGCATATACTTTTTCATCCACTTCTTTTTGAGAAGAACATACATGATGAATCTCAAGCCCCTGTGCAATAATTTCCTTTACTTTCTTTCTAGGATTTAAACATGCCATAGGATCCTGGAAAATCATCTGCATATTTGTTCTAAGATAGCTGGCATCTTCTTTACTCAATTTTTTAGAAATATCTCTTCCATCAAAGATAATTTTTCCATCTGTAGGATCATATAGACGAATAATACTGCGACCAGTTGTAGATTTACCAGAACCAGACTCACCAACAAGACCATAAGTTTCTCCTTCATAAATATCGAAAGAAATACCATCCACAGCTTTAGTCGTAAATGTTCTGGAAATCTTAAAATACTGCTTTAAATTTTCTACGTGAAGTAGAGGTTTCTTTGCTTCGCTCATGCTAATCCTGCCTCCTTCTTCATTTTCACTAATTTTTCCTGCAGATCCTTTGGAAGCTCAACTTTAGGAGCTCTTGGATCACATAGCCAGGATGCAACTCTATGCTGACCGCCAACATCGAACATTGGAGGTTCTAATTCAAAATCAATATTTAATGCATATGGATTTCTAGGGGCAAATGCATCACCTTTGATTCTATTTGTTAAGTCAGGTGGTGAACCGGCAATTGCAAACAATCTTTCACTGCTTGTATCTGTATCAGGCATAGAAGCAAGTAACCCCCAGGTATATGGATGTCTTGGATCATAGAAGATTTCATTAACTCTGCCCTTTTCTACAATTCTACCTGCATACATAACAGCGACATAGTCCGCAACTTTCGCAACAACACCTAAGTCATGTGTAATATAAATAACAGAAATACCTTTTTCATCCTGAATGCTCTTGATTAATTCAATGATCTTTGCCTGAATTGTTACGTCTAATGCTGTAGTAGGTTCATCACAAATCAAAATATCAGGATCACAGGCTAATGCAATCGCAATAACAACTCTTTGTCTCATACCACCAGAAAGTTCATGAGGATACTGCTTCATTCTCTTTTCTGGATTTTCAATACCAACCTTTGTTAAAAGATCCAATGCACGTTGTCTTGCCTCTTCTTTAGTCATATGACGATGCTCAATCATTGGTTCCATGATTTGTTTAGCAATTGTCATTGTAGGATCTAATGAAGTCATTGGATCCTGGAATACCATCGCAATCTTTCTTCCACAGAACTCATAACGAATCTGCTTCTGAGACATCTTTGTAAGATCCGCTGTTTTCTCATTGCCATTTTCATCTTTATAGAAAAGTGTAATTTCGCCTGAATCAATAATACCGTTGGAATCTAGAATACCCATAATTGTTTTACAGGTAACGGATTTACCAGAACCAGATTCACCAACGATGGCAATTGTTTCTCCTTTAAATAAATCCAGACGAACACCACGAATGGCATTTACAACACCATAGTTTGTCTTAAATGAAATATTTAAATCGCGAATAGAGAGAACCCTATCTTTTTTATCACGTTTTACTGACTGTACCATAGAATCCTCCTTACTTATTCTGCATCTTTGGATCAAATGCATCTCTTAATCCATCTGCTAAAAGGTTGAAGCTTAACATTAACAATGCAAGTACTACAACTGGAATCATTAACATATGAGGATATGTAATCATAGAGTTGTATCCTGAAGAAATTAATGAACCAAGGGAAGCTGTTGGTTCAGGAACACCGACACCAACGAAAGAAAGATAGGCTTCTGTAAAAATTGCATTTGGAATAGAGAACATAGATTCAATAATGATCTGTCCAAAAATATTTGGAAGAATTTCTTTAAAGATGATATAGAAATCCTTTGCTCCCAATGTTTTAGCCGCTAAAACATATTCCTGTTCTTTTACTTTCAATACCTGTGCACGCGTAATGCGCTCCATACCGATCCATCCGGTAATCATTAACGCAAAGATAATAGAAGTAACACCTGGCTTTAATACAAGTCCAAACAAGACAACAATAACAAGTGTTGGAATACCATTTAAGATTTCAGCAATTCTTTGCATGATCATATCAACTGCACCGCCAAAGAAACCAGAAATCAAACCATAGATCATACCAATACAAACATCAATCAATACTGCAACTAATGCAATCATTAATGAAATTCTTGTTCCAGACCATACACGTGTAAACAAGTCACGTCCTAAAGCGTCTGTACCAAACCAGTAATATACATCCTGAAATCCTTTTGCAATATACTGGTTTTCACCATTTCTCACACCATCAAAAATACCGAGCTTTTCTAGACCAGGAATACGAGGTACAAGATTTGCATGTTCTGTAATAATGGATTTGAATGTATGTTCATTCAGACCAGGCCCAATGATTGCCATGATTGTAATTAAAACAATGATCACTGCAGCAATTAAAGCACCTTTATTCTTTTTGAAGTTTGTCCATACATCTTTTGCATAGGAAGTAGCGACAAAGTTTTTATCCATTAACTTATCATTAGAATCATGGGCTAATTTAAAATCATCTTCGCTGAATTCATAATTCAAATTCTGACTCATAATTACTTACCTCCTTCTTTAGCAACACGAATTCTTGGATCAATAACACCATAGAGAACATCTACAACAAAGATTGCAACGATATACATCAATGAATATACAAACGCACAGGCAATGGTTACGTTATAGTCGTTACTTTGAATTGCGGTAATCAATAGTGTACCAAGACCTGGAATACCAAATACTTTTTCAACAACACTGGAACCAGTCAATAAACCAACTAGAATTGGTCCCATAATTGTAACAATTGGAATCAATGAGTTTCTCATTGCGTGTTTCAAAATAACTTTATAGTCTTTCAAACCTTTTGATTTTACAAGAAGAATATAATCGGAATTCAATACATCCAGCATTTCACTTCTTGTAAAACGAGCAATATTTGCGGTTGGAGAAAAACTCAATGCAATTGCAGGAAGAACTAAAGATTTTCCTTGTTGCGCTGCATCATATAAAATTGGGAATAATCCTAACTTATATGCAATAAAGTAACAGAGAAGCAATGCAAATACATATGAAGGAACAGATACACCAACAACAGAAATTGTTGAACATAATGTATCAATCCATGTATTGTGATTCAATGCAGCTAGAATTCCTAAGATCAAGCCAAGAATTGTACCAATAATCATTGCCATAAAACCAAGTTTGACAGAAATCCATAAACGACTGGAAATCATTGAACTTACAGAGAAGTCTTTATTGATTGCATAAGATACGCCAAAGTCACCCGTTAACATATTCTTGAGATAAGTGATGAATCTTGTTAAGAATGGCTGATCTAGGCCATACTTTGCATATAGTAAAGCTTTTTGTGCTTCTGTAAGCTTTTCATCGTTAAATGGAGATCCTGGCATCAAGTCCATCATGACAAACAAGACAAGAAGAATAACGAGTAAAGTTGCTAATGATATCAATAATCGTTTCCCAATATATTTTTTCATGTAAATCCCCTTTCTAAAACATTATAAGGGTGAGCTTCTCACCCTTATAATTATGTGTTATTAAGCAGCTAATTTCATATGACGATAGCTATCAACACCAGCACCATGATACTGGATGCCTGTCAATTTTGTATTCTGAAGAGCTGTGTTACCAGCCTGATATAGTGGGATGATTGCTGTATCTTCATTAACAAGAACTTTTTCAGCTTCTGCAAAATCTTCCCATCTCTTTGTAGAATCAGCAGCATCTGTTGAAAGAGCCTTTTCGATTAAAGAATCATATTTATCAGATTCATAGTGACCATAGTTGTTAGAAGCGCCTGTTACGAACAGATCCATGTATGTCTGTGGGTCAGCATAGTCAGGTCCCCATCTATGTAAAGCTACGTCATAGTTATCATTCTGCATATCCTGTAGTCTGCTCTTCTTTGGTTCACACTTAGCTTCTGTTGTGAATCCAGCCTTTTCAAGAGCATTCATAACGTATGCAGCACAGTTTTTACTTACATCAGCATCTTCATATAAAACTTCTAGAGTTACTGAATCAACGCCTAATTCCTTGCATCCAGCTTCAAATGCTTCCTTAGCCTTTGCCTCGTCATATCCAAGAACAACTGTTCCAGAGATACTTCTGAAATCTTTACCATCAGCATTTGCTGTTGTGGACTTTGTTACGATACCTTCAAGTGGTGTAGAACCATCCTTGAGTACAGAAGTACATAATTCATCAGTATTGATTGCGTATGCAATAGCCTTACGGATATTGTTGTTAGCTAAAGCTTCGTTATGGAAGTTGAGTGATAAATACCAGGAATAACCAGTCAAAGATGTAACGACATCTTCCTTGCCAGCATAGTCATCAATGACTTCACTTGTCAGCTTAACATAGTCAATGTTGCCTGCCTGGTAGTCTAAGATTGCTGATTGACCTTGTACAAGTCTCCAGTTTGCTTCATCAACATTTTCAGCGTAGCTAGCTGCATCCCAGTACTGATCATTCTTTACGAACTTCCATGATGTACTTGGTGTCCATTCAGTTAATGTATATGGACCACAATATAACATGTTGTCAGTTGTTAATGCATACTGATCACCTTGTTCTTCAACAAACTTTTCATTTAATGGGAAAAGTGATGGGAATGCACATAATGATAAGAAGAAATCACATGGCTTGCTTAATGTAACTTTGAAAGTCTGATCATCTTCAGCTGTCCAATCCTTAATGTTTGTTGTATTGGATTCTGCATTTTTATCAATTAAGAATGCATAGTCACTGGCAGTTTCTGGATCAATTAATCTGTTCCATGCATAGACGAAGTCATTGGCTGTTAATGCTGTACCATCAGACCACTTTGCATCTTTTCTGATATGGAATGTATATTCCAGTCCATCACTGCTGACATCCCAGCTTTCCGCTAAATCTGATACTGGAACATTCTTTTCATCCAGCTGTGTTAAACCAGCTTCACACATTGTTAATGCGATGAATGATGTACCATCAGTAGATGTTGATGAGTTCATACTCAAAATGTCTGTATCTGTTGCAATTGTTACAGATTTACCAGCTGTTCCTCCGCTAGTGTTCGCTGTAGAAGCAGCTCCGCCAGATGAACATCCAGCGAGCATTGCCAGTGCTACAGCACTTACCAATAATTTCTTCATAATTTCTCTCCTTTTTTTGTTCGTATTTAAAATACGTTTCTATTCTAAGCACAAATGTATCTATTTGCAATACAAAAGTGAAATTATTTTCACTTAATTGTAAGATTTTACTAAGATATTTACATTTTATTTTCAAATATAACAATTAAAAAATCCGCTTATTTAGCGGACTTTTTACCATTGAATGAAAGTTTTTCATTCAAAAGATCAGAATGAAACTTTTCATATGCATCAAACATCTGTTTGTTTGTAACATGTGTATAAATTTCTGTTGTAGAGATATCAGAATGCCCAAGCATTTCCTGAATACTCCTTAAATCAGCACCGCCCTGCAGCATATGCGTTGCATAGCTATGTCTTAATTTATGTGGCGTAATATGTTTATGAAAATTCAATTCGATGCATTTTTTCTGTAGAAGCACTTCTACATGCTTGCTTGTTACTTTTTTTCCTTTATTTGTAATAAAGAATAGATTTGTTTTGTTTTTCAGGAAATTAGTACGAATCACATCCCGATATTCTTTATAAAAAGAAATGGAATGGCTTGGAATGGGAACAATTCTTTCTTTGTCCCCCTTTCCTAAAACTCTCAATTTTCTTGAATCAAGATCAACACGGTTCATTGTTAAAGTTACAGCTTCACTAACACGCAGTCCACAATCATAAATCATCTGTAATATTGCGTGATCAAGATACTGTTCAGGAATATGGTCATCAAAAGAATCCATTAAACGATTAATTTCTTCTATTGTACAGAAAACAGGAAGACGCACACTGTTCTTATGCACTTCTATATTTTTACTAGGATCTTCTTCATCAAACATAAAAGCAAGATCTTGATGAAACGAACGGATAGAAGCACTCATACGAACCATAGAAGAAGATGCCTTTGTTTTACTTTGTTCAACAATAAAGCTTTGAATATCCTGCAGTTTTATGTCTTTTGTATCATGGATATGATTCATCTGAAGATATGCAATATATTGTTTCAGATCTCTTCCATATGACTGGATCGTTCTTTCACTTTTCCCTTCGTTGATTCTAAGATGCATCAAATATTGATGATATGCCTCTTCTAGATTCATTTATCATTCTCCAGAAGAGAACTAGCTCTTACAAATGCCTGTATTCCTAATTGATGATTTAAATCATGGAGGATTTCTGAAGTAGATTCTTCTTCTGGTGCATCAAATAATGATACTTGTTTGGCAAGAAAATCTTCACTGGCAAAATCACTGACAGATACTCCAATCAAACGCACAGCTTCCTCTTCTTCATAGGATGAATCAAAAAGAATCATTGCCTGAACAAACAAGTCATCACTTGTCCAGATTGGTGCCGATAATTTCTTACTCTTGTTTGCATTTCTGAAATCATAGTAACAGATGCGCATGGATACATGATATCCAGCTTTGTGCGCTTCTTTTAAACGTTTCGATAGACGCCTGCATAACGTTCTAATCAAGCCACGCAGCTCATCATAATCCGTTACATCTTCCAATAAAGTTTCTGAAATTCCCATGCTTTTAGAGTCATAGTCTGTCATTAGTGTACGATCATCATAGCCATTGGCACGTTTGATCATACTCTCAATATTTTTCCCCAAAACAGGCTTCAAAGCATTTAGATCCTGATATGTTGCAAGATCTTTAATTGTATGAATATTTAGATCTTCCATTAATGGAACTGTTCTCTTGCCAATTCCCTGCATTTCCTTGATTGGCAAAGGCCACATTTTTTCCGGAACATCACGAATACGCAAAACAGTAATTCCCATTGGTTTTTTCATATCACTTGCCATTTTTGCTAAAAACATGTTTGGTCCAATTCCAATGGAACATCGTAAGCCCGTTTCCTCTAGAACTCTTCTTTGAATTTCAAAGGCAACATCTAATGGTTTTGGATATCTACAGATAACATCTGTCATATCCGCATAGCATTCATCAATTGATGCCTTTTCAACCAGATCAGTATAGGAATGAATAATCTGCATAAACTGATAAGACATGTCAGAATAAAAGGCATAATGGCCATTGACTATAACCAGATCTTTACATAATTTTTCTGCCTGCTGCATTGGCATTGCACTGTGAATCCCATATTTACGCGCTTCATAGTTCGCAGTCGAAATCACACTTCTTCTGGATTTTCCACCAACGACAAGTGGTTTTCCTTTCAATGAAGGATCCAGCAGTTCTTCACAGGAAGCAAAGAATGCATTCAAATCAATATGAAAATATACTCTGCTCATTGCTGGTTCCTTTGGTACAGTTCACTTGCTGCCTTTAAAGAAGCTTTTGTGACTTCTCCAGAAGCAATCAAAGCAAGCTGTTCAATTGTTTCTTTTTTATTGAGACGTTTCACGCTGGAATGTGTTACGCCATCAGTATCCGTTTTGGATACAAAATAGTTCTGATCTGCACATGAAGCAACCTGCGCAAGATGCGTTACAGAAAATACTTGTGTAGATTTGGATAAAAGCTTCATCTTCTTCCCAATACTGCTTGCTACAGGTCCAGATACACCCGTATCGATTTCATCGAAGATGACTGTTGAAATCCCTTGTAAATGCGTAAAAATAATTTTCAAGCCCAGCATCAAACGGCTCAATTCACCGCCAGAAGCAGTTTTCGCTAACGGTTTAGGATCTTCTCCCTGGTTCATGCTGATCAAAAATTCAACATGATCATCTCCATAAAGAGATGGTTCAGAATCTGTAAATGACGTTACAAATCTAGCATTTGGAAGCATTAAGTCATTCAGATGAGATTGAATCTCTTCATCCAGACGATGTGATTCCTTCTTTCTAAATGCAGATAGTTCACATGCATGTAAATGATACACATCATATGCTTTCTGCATTTTCGCATTTAACGCATCTAAGTATTCCTGACGATGTGTAATGCTGTCTACCTGATTCTGTAATTCTTCTTTTTTATCTAGAATATCTTGAATTGTTCTTCCGTATTTTCTTTTTAAACGCTGGATTTCAAAAAGTCTTTCTTCCATCGTGTTGATGTCTTCTTCACTCATATCCATTCCATCCAGATAGAAATGCAGCTGCTGCATCGCGTCATCAATTGCATAGTAAGAATCATTGACTGTAGTCTGAATTGCTTCTAAAGATGCGTCTGTTTTTAAAGAAGAAACCTGTTTGTTAAAATCATACAGATCACTTGATAAATGATCGTCATACAAAGTAAAAATAGAATTCAATTTATCTAATGAATCTTTAATCAGTTTGTATTGTTTTTCGTTTTTTTCTAATTCTTCATCTTCGCCGATTTTCAGTTTTGCATCTTCAATTTCTTTGATTTGATACATGAAGAATTCAGCATCATTTTCATTATATGTTTCTTGTTCTGCCTTTTGTTTTTCTTTGCGTAAAGCATCATATGTCATATAGGCATTTTTTACGTTGTTTAAAAGATCATCATCTTTAAGATATTCATCTAATAAATGAATATGACGACCTGTATTTAAAAGATAGGCAGTATCACGCTGACCATGAATATCAATCTGATTGAGCAGAATATCTTTCATTAGACTTGACGTAACAACTCTATGATCAATTCTCGCAACACTTTTGCCATTTGCATGGATCTCACGTGTAAATGTTGTCTCATCATTTACATCAAAGCCGCTTTCTTCCATA
>ERZ507062.573-NODE-573-length-12653-cov-18.2284_pt1 | contig 12653 bp, 10 predicted proteins | sample MGYA00513786_ERZ507062 | MGnify/ENA metagenome assembly ERZ507062 | reverse complement strand
TCCTTATGTTTAAGTATATCACTTACGAAATCATATAACAATATAATTCTTTTAAGAATTCATTTTAGGATTTGCTGTCTTATTCAGCAGAAATACCTGCCAGTTTTACATTTACGTTATAATATCCTACAGAACGTGAAAAATAGGTATACGGATTTGAGAAGTTGCAACCACTACACACAATATTCACACAAAATTCTCTTTATGTTTTCAATTTTTATAGGCTTTGCCAAGTGAGCATTCATTCCTGCTGCCAGACACTTTTCTTTATCTTCTCTGAATGCATTTGCTGTCATGGCAATAATCGGGATCGTCTCAGCATCTGGATGTTTCAGTGACCGGATTGTTTTTGTCGCAGTAATCCCATCCATTACAGGCATCATGATATCCATCAGAATTGCGTCAAAATAACCTTCCGGTTTCTCCTGGAACATTCTGACCGCCTGCAGTCCATCTTCTGCAACTGTCAGATTTGCACCTTCATCAGACAACAGCGTTTCCGCAATTTCTGCATTCAGTTTATTATCCTCCACCAGCAATAAATTTAATCCGCTGATATCCATCTGTGCCGCTGTTTTCTTTACTGTATCTGGTGCGGGAGCAAGTTTAAACGGAATCCTGATGATAAAGGTTGAGCCAATGCCTTCTTCGCTTTTAACTTCAATAGTTCCACCCATCTTTTCAATCAGACCTTTTACAATCGCCATTCCCAGTCCAATTCCCTGCTGTGTACTTCTTGCATCCTCTCTTTCCTGCGAAAACGGCTCAAATATATGTTCCTGGTATTCCCTGCTCATACCAATGCCAGTATCAGTTATGGTCCACTCATATGTCGTAATTCCGTCAACAGCTTCTGTATAATCTGATACAGTTCTTATCTTGCCGCCAATTCGATTATACTTAATACAATTTCCATAAATATTAAGAAATATCTGTCTTAAATGCACCGGACTTCCATAAATAAAAGGATATCGAAGCCCTTCTTTTTTTGAACAGAACTGTATCTGGATTCCTCTGTCTTTTGCCCGCTGTTCTATGATAGCCAGAACATCCTGGCTTAATTCCTCAAAATTGATGATTTCCTGCGTCAGAGGTACGTTTCCATCTTCAATCTTGCTCATCTGAAGGATATCGTTAATAAGAGACAATAGGTAGTCTGCAGCTACCTGCATTTTTCTGAAATTTTCCAGGACCAATTCCCTGTCATCAAAATGTTTCTCAGCAATCTTCAGCAATCCGATAATTCCATTCAACGGGGTTCTCATATCATGAGACATCCTGGAGAGAAAATCAGACTTGCTTTTATTTGCTTTCTTTTCACTTTCCAAGGCAATTGATTTGTGCATGAAGTCATTTTTATCCAGCATGAGATTCCAATGTTCAATGGTTCCGTCTTCCTTTATCACTTTCTGTCCACGATCTTCGATGTATTTGTATGTACCGTCCTTACAGCGTATCCGGTAAATAGTAGCATAATGATCGGAATGAGTATATTGATTTAATGCATCTGCAAGTCCGACCTGCACGTCATCCGGATGAGCAAGGCCGATAATATTACCGCCAGAAGCATCCAACAGTTCCTTTGGTGTTGCGTAACCGAGCATATTTGCAAATTGTTCTGAAACATATTTGAAAGAGTATTCCGGGTCATCATTGCTGATTTTGACGCCGCCGGGGATAGATACGGTAAATAACTCCAGCTGACTTTGCAGTTTTTTTGTCAATTCCTCGATCATAGCTGTATGCTTTTTCTCTTCTTCCAGAAGCTTCGCATACTCTCTGTTTGATTTTTCCAGTGCCCGCTCTTTTTCCTCTAAGCGGTAATGTTCTGTACGGTCAAGAACATAATTAACTGCAATGACATCTCCAGTTTCCTCTTCACGATACAGGGCCATGTGATCTTCTGCAAGCATGGGCTCAAAAGTGGCAGTCCTGGTCCAGTATCGGAACGATATATGCCGTTCACCATTTTCAAACCGATTTAATAATCGTTCTCTGTCAAACTCGTGCAGAAAATCTTTAAGACCTTCCTCAGGTATGGTCAATGCCCATGCATCTACCAGACTCTGTAAGCTTGAATTTTCCGGCAAACCTAATTGTTCATTCAGATTATATTTTTTTCCATTAATTACCTGATACATGGAACCACGTACGATATTCTTTGTGAGATTGATCACGCAGTATCCATCGGCAATAGCAAATACCGACTCTTCCAAAAAACGATTATTAATAATATCCTGACTCATGTTTATTTATCTCCCTGTAAATTCTCTGATACAGATTATATCCTTATCCAAATATATCCGTCAACTGCTGCATCTGTGGATCATCTACGTACTGATTTTCCATATTTACCATACCGATAATACCGTTCAGCGGTGTACGAATATCATAACTCATCGTTGCCAGAAACCTTGTTTTCATTTCAGCTTCCCGCTTTGCTGCTTCCGCTGCAAAGTTAAGATCCTCTTCACGTCTCTTGGAATCGCTAATACTACGGACTGTACATAAAACATGGGTTACATTTCCAGACTCATCCCGTTTTTTACACTAAAAAGCATCCTGTGCCAGCTGCCATCGCACATCCTGTATTCTGTAGAAATACATCAAGCCTTTGGGAGCAATCTCCACTTTTTACTTTCCATTTATCACTATTCAATGACCTGCATTTCGATGCCCCCCGCCGGATTTTATGCTTCTGATCGTCTTTTCCAATACCTTCATCTCAACCGGTTTTGAAACATGGGCATTCATACCGGCTGCCAGAGAATGCTGAATATCCTCAGAAAACGCATTGGCGGTCATAGCAATGATCGGAATTGTCATTGCCAGTTCATGGGAGCTTCTTCGGATTGCTTTTGTTGCCTCATAACCATTCATAACCGGCATCTGCACATCCATCAGGATCATGTCATAATCCCCCGGAGCAGACTGCTCAAATGCCTCTAAGACCCTTTTACCATTTTCACAGATTGTACACTCTGCACCCTCAATCTTTAACAATTCCATCAGGATTTCTGCATTCAGCTCATTGTCCTCTGCACACAGAAACCTCATTCCTTTCAGGACATTGCCAGCCGGTTCATCCTTTTCTGCCTGTTCTGCTGAAGAAACAAATCTATCTTCTGCTATTCTCAGATCTATAAGAACCTCAAAACAGCTTCCCTGGCTCAGTTCACTCTCCACATCAATGCTGCCTCCCATTGCTTCAACCAGATTTTTGGTAATAGCCATTCCAAGACCAGTTCCCTGTATCTTATTCGTCATAGAACTTTCAGCACGAGTAAAAGCATCAAAAATTGTATCTTTGAAATCTGCCGACATTCCCATGCCATTATCGCTGACTAAGAAACGATACTTTGCGTAGACAGATGACTTTGTCTCACATTCTTCTACCAGAAACTGAATTTTTCCACCTTCCTGCGTGTACTTCACTGCATTAGAAACCAAGTTGCTGAAAATCTGCATCAGATGAACCTGATCTCCGTTCACCCACTCGTGCCGGATGTTTTCTTTTATGATTGTAAGAGTCTGATTTTTTTCGTCTATCTGTGAATGGAATATGGTATTGAGTTCTGTAATAAAATCCAAGATGGAAAAATCGGTATACTTAAAAACTGTTTTTCCTGCCTCAATTTTGCTCATATCCAGAACATCATTAATGATTCCTAACAGATGCTGTGATGAAATGTCTATTTTATCTGCATACTCTATTACTTTCGCTTTATTACCGGCATCATGTCTGATCAATGATGTCATACCGATAATTGCATTCATTGGTGTACGAATATCATGTGACATATTGGACAGGAAATCTGTTTTCGCCTTATTTGCATTTTCAGCGGTCTGCAAGGCTTCCGTTGTAATGTCCTTTGCTTTTTTCAGTTTTTTATTGGACTCCTCCATTTCCTTCATTGCCTGCGTCTGAATCTCATTATTTCTTTTTTCATATTCAGCTTTTTGCTCAGCAAGACTGCGTCTAGAAATACTGCAGAATAATCCGGCAAAAAGCAAAAGTATAAAACCTGCCATGAGTATTGTTTCAAACACTATTGTTTTCTGATAATCTTTCAGTACATTATCTACAACACTCTTTTCTACAATACAGATCAGCATGGTGTTATTATTTTCTATCGGACAGTATCCCAGATAGTAAGGTTTGTCACTTCCCAGAAGTTCTACCCCCTGTTCTCTGTCATCCAGCTTTTTTTGAAGAGAATCAGCCTCTTTCTCAGTGATAGCCTGATCTCCTTTTAAATGCTTTAACAAAAAATAGTTCCTAAAAAATTTATCTTCTATCTGATTTGTATAAGTAATATTTCCGTCGTTATCCAGCATAAACAGATACGCATTCCCGTTATAGCTTTTCACACTTAACATGGAATCTAATTTTGAATGATCATACAAGGTTCCAATTGCCGTATAAGTTTCCCCATTAATCGTATATTCCTGACATGGAATTGCAACCAGATAACCATCTTTTTTCTTCTGGTTGTAATCAAGAGAAACCAATTTTCCAATATTATATCCGTTCCTCAAATCCAACAAACATTTACTTGGCATGTCAACCCGAAGTTTTGTTCCATCAGTGGTGATTGCCTTTCCATTTTCCTGGAGAAATATAAGTGTACTTTCAGATTCTTTCTGCCATGCCTCAAAGAACTTCTTGTTTCTATCCAGTTCAATAGATCTCACTTCCTCTTGAATAAGAGAATCCTCAAGCAAATGCAGCTGGCTGTAGTATCCATTCACCTGCAGATCATAGGTCTGCTGTATCTGTTCAACAACAGCTCCCATACTGCTTTTCCCGTTTTCCGCGATATAGCTGTTCATCCTGTTCAAAAGGAGCTTTACAAAAATTAAGCTTAAAAAGATAAGAATTAAAAAGAACAATGGCACTATAATCTTTTTTCTTTTTGTTATTACTTGTTCTATTCCCACTTTTATTTTTCAACCTCTATATAATCTTCCGGTGCTGACGGCTGCTGTCCGTTTGCCATTGCTACGGTCCATGCACTTGATAATGTTGTGTTCCCAAGCTGCCTGATCTCACATTCCGGATTTATTTTTTTCAAAACAGACATTGTGGTTTCTGTAAGAAGAATAGAGTACTCCTTGTCTTTGTCTATTTTTTTCTTATTTACTTCTATGTCCTTTAATGAGAATCCGTTTTCCTCCTGCCTGACGATTATTTTCATACCGGATGCAACTGGCAATTCGTATTTATTGGTTATGTGAAATTTCTCATCGGACTCAGCAAGATATTTCTCCGCAAGTTCATAAATTTCTTTGCCATTGATTTTTGCCAGGTATAAAAATGTATCTGAACTCTTTGCCGTCATCAAAGCAACTCGGCTGCCGGTGCACTCCCCTTTGTAAATGGAAGAAGTAAAATAATAATATGGCACCAGAGCCAGCTGCGCATCATTTTCTTCTCTGATCGTAGTTAAAATAGAAGATGCCGCATCGCGACCGTTTTTATCATTTAGCGAAATGGCATATTCGTTTTCAAAATTAACTGTGGTTTCTTCTTTTGAATCCTTGCTGTTCATTGTGCTGCGAAAAGCATCATAAGCCTGTGTTTCATCCATTTTCCCTGACAATAATCCGTGAACAGCCTTAAGGCTGGCATCAAATGATTTTTGAGCAGAATATCGGATATAAACAGAATTATTATTAATTTCATCTTCAAGGCCAGGTATATCTTCCATCATGTTTGGAACATCTACATTTAATGAAATTACACCCTTTCCATCTGCGATCAGCGTTTGTCCTTCTTTTGAAATCATACACTCCAGGACATCGAATGCCAGATCCAGTTTTTCCTGATCCTTTTCCAGGTCTTTGTTGAATGCAATATTCAGAGAAGGGGTCATATTTATAAAAGCTTCATCCGAAATCTGTGAAAAAAACGGTATACGGGTTAATTCTGCATCCATCTGTTCCTGATATTCCTGCATAAGTGCCGGATAACCATGAAACATTGCTGCTTTTCCCTCAAGGAACATCTGCGCTGCAGTATTAATATCGACGCTGATATCATCACTTGTAAAATGTGAGTCCTTCAAAAATGTATTGGTTTCTGAAAAAATACGTTTCCATAACGCATCATCAAACGCAATATCCCCTGATGCACTTTCAGCTGAGCTTCTCCATTCGATTCCATCCAGACTCATGAATTCACCGATTGCACCTGCCTGAATCACCTCATGAGCAGACCAGTCTTCTGCAAGATCCAGGGAATACGGTTTTATACCATTATCATAAAATTGCTGGCACGCCTGTGCATATTCCTTATAGTTTTTCGGTATCTTGATTCCATACTGTTCAAACAATGTCTTGTTGGCAATAATCGTCTGCGGCATACCGCAGATAGGAAGCCACTGAATCTCATTTTTTGAATTTTTATAATATTGCAATGCATAGGAGTAATACCTGGAAACTACATCATAAGAAGAAAAATCCATTAGATATGGCTCCAGATCCTGTGCATCTTTTCCAGAAAATCGACGTACGGTTATGATATCCGGCAGTTCACCATGTTCCTCAAAATAGCTATATAAATCGGTATCATTGTTACCGGTAATAAACTCAATATCCTGATCTGGAAACTGCTCATGGATATAGGGTACAATATTTTTCATTAAACGATTTTCCCACAGATACACGGTAAGGTGATCGTCATTTTTAGATACTGCTTTTTTAGATTGTCCACAGCCAGACAAAACAGTAGCTGCTACAAGCACCCCTGACAATAAAGCTATCAGACAATGTTTTGCCTTTTTCATACTCTTATTTTCCTCATTCTTTCCTGATAAAATCATTAATTCAATAATTGTGAAGCAATTACAGCCAGTTTTCCAGAACATCATTCAGCTTATTCATATCCAGCGGTTTCGCGATATGTCCATTCATGCCTGTATTTTTGGCCAGCTGTACATCTTCTGCAAAAGCATTGGCAGTCATGGCAACAATAGGCAGTTTTCCATTTTCACCAGGAAGGCTCCTGATTGCTGCAGTTGCCTCATAACCATTCATGACAGGCATTTGGATATCCATAAAAACAAGATCATACAATCCTTCCGGAGAAGCTTCCACTTTTTCAACTGCGATTTTCCCATTTTCTGCTGTTTCCACTTCTGCCCCTGTCATCTGCAAAATTTCACCAGCAATTTCTCTGTTCAACTCATTATCCTCAACCAGCAGAATCCTTTTTCCCGTGTAGTCTGATTCTGACAGCTTCTCCAGATAATTTCTCGCTGTTTTTTCTTTTCTTCCTGAAGTAAACTGCCGCAGTGTAGCCGTCAGCCGGGAACGGAACAGCGGTTTTGCAATAAAAGCATCTACACCTGCAGCCTTTGCTTCTTCTTCAATTTCGCTGAATTCATAAGATGTCAATACAATGATGGTGATCTCTTTTCCTATCCGCTTCCGAATCTGTCTGGCTGTTTCTATGCCATCCATATCCGGCATCTTCCAGTCTAAAATAACAGCAAAGTAATCATCTTTCAACTCATGCCGTGCATAACAGCGCTCAACCGCTTCCCTGCCAGAGAGAACCCATTCACCCATAATGCCGATTTCCTTCAGTGTGGCAACTGTACTTTCACAGCATGTCTTATCATCATCCACTACCAGAACCGGCAGATTCATCAGATTTTTGTCCTGTTCTTTTTCTTTTTCCTGAAGCTCCAGATAAATTGTTACCGTAATTCTGGTTCCCTTATGTAAGGTACTGTCCACTTTAATATTACCATTCATCAGGTTCACAATATTTCTACTGATTGCCATTCCAAGACCGGTTCCCTGAACTCTGGTTGTCCGGTGGTCATCTGCACGGCTGAAAGGATCAAACATGATTTTCTGGAATTCCGGTGACATACCGATCCCATTATCCTCAATCGTAAATTCATAGCATCCAAGTTCTGAAAATCCATTGGGCTTTTCCTCTATCGAAAAAGTAATATTTCCACCATCCGGTGTATACTTGATTGCATTACTCATCAGATTCACAAATACCTGCTGAATCCTCAAACTGTCACCACAGACAGCCTCATGTTCAATATGATTGATGTGTATATCAAAATTATGTTTATGTTCATCAAGCACCGGTTTCGTAAGTGTAATAAGATTATCTACCAGCTCTGACAGATTGAAATCTTCCTGTGCCAGTGTCATTTTTCCACTTTCAATACGTGCCATATCCAGCACTTCATTGATCAACCCAAGCAGATGACGGCTTGATTCTGTAATCTTGCTGAGACATTCAATAACTCTGTCCTGACTCTCAATATTTGCTCCTGCGATTGCCGTCAGACCCACAATGGCATTCATTGGTGTCCGGATATCATGGGACATATTGGAAAGGAATTCTGTTTTCGCACGATTTGCATTTTCTGCGGACCGGTAAGCCTCTTTCAGTGCCTGACGGGATTCAATCTCTGCTTTCTTCTCCTGTGTCACATCCATGGATGCCAGCAATACCTTTTCCAGCTTTCCATTCTTCCATTCCAAGGGAATATAAGAAGCGATTTTATAAGTCTTTTCATCCAGGCTGCAATACTCAAACTTATAAATATCATTTTCACTTTTCAGTTTTTTCCGAATATTATCCGGGGCTATCAGGATATCTATAGCTTCCAATGGTTCCAGTGTCTTATATTTTTCAAGAACCTGCATCTGAAAATCATGATAAAATCCCAGAGGTTTATATATCATCTGTCCATTCAGATTGTAGAATTCATATCTGTCATTTTCCAGATCACAGACAACAAAACGGTCAACCAGACGCACTATGCTCTGAATCAGCTGCTCCATGGAAGCATTATCCGCTGCCATCTGCAGATGCCGTGCGCTCTCTACCTTTGCCTCTGTGATATCACGCAGAAAGATCATGGCATATTCTGAATCCTCTATTTCGCCACGTATGACCACATTGCGGACCCATCGTTCTTCTCCATTCAGAGTGATACGGCACTCTAAAGCCAATTCGGTTTCCAGACCCTTCAGCCTTTCTGCAATATAACCACGGTCGTAAAAAGAGGATACCGCCTTCTTATCTGTCTCCACAACATAGGAATCCACAAAATGCCGGATCAATTCATCCCACGTATGACTCTGTTCAAAGACGGTCATCAGGGACGGTTCAACCTTAAAGGTATCAAAAGTATTCGCTTCCAGATTCACATAATACTCGCACAGATCTGCTTTCGTAAAAGCCCGGTGGAAAGCAGCAGATTTTTGTGCCTGCATGATTTCTTTTTTCTCCGCATCAATGTTAATAAAAATCCCGGCAATCCTGCTGGCAGAACCATCCAGACGGCGTATTACTTCTGCCGATGCCCGAAACCACTGGTATTGATTATCCTTCATTCTCATACGATACTCTACCTGGTATTTTATCTGGTTCGTCTTATCCTTAATTGCCGCCTGAAGCTGCACCATTACTCTTTCTTTATCCTGTGGATGCAGAAGATCTGACCAGGATTCCAGTTTATTCGGAAAGTCCAGAGTGTCATGATAGCCAAGCATTTTTCTAAATTCATGACTCCAGTTTGCATTCACAATCTCACTGTTTTCGTCACAGTCAAAATACCAGAAGCCGGAATAGATAGCCTCATTGAGCAGTGCCAAATTTACATGATCCCAGTTGACCTGTACGGACATAACCCAGATCTGTCTGCCCGCCTCATCTGTCGCATCCTCTTTACAAAGCCGTACATTATTCACCGTACCGTCTGCTGTAATGATCTGTGCTTCCCCTGTTCCGTGAAGCTGCAAAAAATGTTCTCGCTCCAGTATATCTTCCTCGTCATAAAAGAAGTTTCTCAATGAGCCTTTTGTCTGTTCCATGAAAGTATCGAATGTATATCCTGTACTATGCAACAGCAGATTATCCACAGACAAAATAGACAGGTTTTGGTCATAAGATCCTGTCATTATACCTACCCCGCCATTATTTTCCAGTGTTTTCTGTACGGCCTGTGACATGGCCTGTGTCTGCCCCGTTACAGTCTCACCTAAAGAATATATTTTTTCTTCATAATTTCCCATTTTATAAAAATCCTCTCTTCGTCTTATGCCTTCTTCATCCTGTTTTTATCTGTATACAAAGAATCTGTCCCTGCCAGTTTTCGTACCCATTTGGGCATATAAAAAGGATACTTGCCCAAATATGCCCGTATCCCTACTATATTTCTTTAGAATCACTCATCGATAAAGTATAAAAGTTATCGAGATCTCTTCCGCTTTCACATCTTTTCCATATATGATATAGAAACAGTTGCAACCGGCTGACCTGGTCAAACTTTCTGACTTTAGCCTCTTCTGGCTTTGCGTCCCAGACTTTCATCTGGTTTGCCGTTTTCCTTATTATAGCCTTTAAACTTATGCAATAAAATCGGATTTATTATACTATAGTGCTCTGCTGTACACAAGAAAAACATTACCGTTTTTAGTAGAAAAACAAAAAAAGAACCCTAAACATACCTTAAATATGTTTAGAGCTCTCCTATTATCATCCTTTTAAAGGATAATCATTTTTACTAATTTGTGAATAATGAAGTGTGCTAATTAATAGTATGGATTATTCAAACTCGCAAACAAAATCTTGTCACTATACTTTTTAGTATTGGCATTATGGTTCTATTTGGTTTTATATGTGTTCTACTCTCCTAAATCCATAGGCTGTACTGAACGGTGTTATCATTTTGTTATCAAATATATGTTATCATTTTCCTAAGACAATTTTTCAATATTTCTTCAAACCGATTTTATCCATATTTTAAAGTCTAAATTTAAATTTGTTTTATTGCGTATATTTATAATTGCAATTATAATGCCTACAGGAGTTAAACTATAATCCTCTGGAATACTATTCATTGCTAATGGTAGTATTTCTTTAACCTTGCCTACATCCAAATTGTATCCTTTAGCATACACCTCGGCTGCACTTCCTAAAGAAATAGTTAATAATCTAAGCATATTCAAAAAGGGGATACTACTCTTTATTTCATTTGTAACTGGCATTTTTGAGCAAATATATTCACAATGTTCTTTAAGTGATTCAATAGAATTAATAGAATTCATCCTTGTTTCTTTACATAAAAATATTAGTGAAAGATAATTTAAATGCACTTCTGATAGTGATTTTACAATTTCTACAGCTTCATCTAAAAGGATTTTCATATAGTAGTCATTATCATAATTTATTCTGTTAACAATAAGATTACTTAACAAATCACGTAATGTTTGAGTTCCGAATCGTGCATACTCCTGATGTGACTTATTTAAAATATATTGAATGTCCGGATCTGAAAATTCAGAGAAATTTGTTTTCCCTTGTTTTTCTAGTTTGTCTACTATATCTTCACATAATTCCTCTGCTCGCTCTTTAGCAATCTTTTTTGCTTCCTCTTGCAGTCTGGGGAAATTATCCATAAACAGTTTTATAGCTAAATTGCTCGCTTCTTCCGCTGTCATACCATAATAATTATTTTGTTCCCCTATCTGTGTTGTATCAGATCCCAGTGCTGCTTTTTGTATTATTTTTGTTTCATCACTCACCGCTTTTCTCCTTCGTATAATAGTTATTTTGAATTCCTATTTGAGTACTTTTTGTACCATAATTAACTTGCTCTATCCTTGTCTGCTTTTTTTCTTGCTTTTTCTTACAAAATACTTTTCTTATTGCTGCAAATATCAATGTTACAATAGTTACTCCAATACCGCTAAAAAACCATTCCTTGTTTTCATTAACCCAAATTATTACTTTATCCATAATTATGCTTCCTCATGCACCGGCTTTTTAAATATTATAAATCTTACTCAAAAATCCTTGTAATGTCCTGATACCTATTAATCACACGATAAATCTCTACATACTCTTTTCCTATTTTGTAAATAATCACATAATCTTCCCATATCGCATATTTATAGTCCGTCCGAAAGCTGACTCGTTTTGAAAGATCTGAACCCATTCCCGGAAACATCTGAAGATTCTCAAATTTACCGTAAATTTCCTTTATGGTCTTTGCTGCATACTCTTCATTATCTTCGGCAATATAATCCCGGATATTCTTAAGATCCTTTGCAACAATCGGATTGATCCGCAATTTTAACATCTTATTCCCCCACAAGTGCTTTCAGTTCGTCCAGATCCAGCCAACCTTCGCCATCTTTCACTGCTTCTTCAGCTTCCTGCAGCTTCAGGAGAAGCTTTTTCTCTGCACGATCACGCTCATAGTCTTCAATATCCATAACTACAAAACGTCCTCTGCCATTCTTTGTCAGATATACTGGTTCTCCTTTATGACAGTTCTTCAGAACTTCATTATAATTTCTCAAATCAGACACTGGTAAAATATTTGCCATATTTTTTCAGCTCCTTTCCTTGATAAAGCGGACATTCGCATTCGCTTCTCGCTCATGAGCACAACCTACTATGCAGTCCATATTCATATTGTTTCTGTTACTTTTATTATACACAAAAAGCTGTAAAATTCAACGTGGATTTTTACAGCTTTTCTATCTCTATATCTTTTTTACAACTTATTTCAAGTGTTCCTCAAAAATTGATTCGAGTTCCTTATTCCCTCTTAAGAATTCATACTCTTTCTTATTTTCAATTTCCGAATACAATTCACGAACAAAAT
>ERZ507062.560-NODE-560-length-12883-cov-15.368_pt1 | contig 12883 bp, 14 predicted proteins | sample MGYA00513786_ERZ507062 | MGnify/ENA metagenome assembly ERZ507062 | reverse complement strand
ATTTGCAAGCAGATGGCGTGCAAAGTCGCCAGACGCTCTTTGTGCGGTATTGCCCAGGCTTTGTTCAGTGTTGCCTGTAGAAGATTTCTTCCATATTTTTATTTTATATCTTTTATCATACCATATTTCTGTGAATGTAGTTTACAACACATAAAAATATTTCATGAATTGCAGTGAGAAAATTAAAAAGGTCGCTGTACCGTTTTCACAATACAGCGACCTTCTTCCAGAACTATCGTGATTCCAGCGTTGTGGTTTCCGTTGCAACAGCGGCTCCGGACTGAAACTGGGTAAATGTCAGGGTGGTATCAAAATTTTCCATGGTAAAGCCGGACAAATCCCCGTTTTCCGTCAGTGTCAAAGTGTAGGGATTGCCCTCCAAGTCCCCCTCCACCGACACGCAGCCGTCCTGCTCCTTGCCGGTGATCTCCTCCTGCTGTGCCAGTTCATCTACCACCTGAATCATCTGGCTCAGCACCGACTTCGCCGGCATGGCGGACTGGGGCACGGAAAAGCCCAGCCCCTTATATGACGCTGTCACTTCCCCGCCGGAAAAGTCCAGTACCACACCGGCAAGCGTAACCGGCTCGGCAAACGACACGCTCCATGCTCCGTCACCCAGGCGGGACAGCGTGCCGGCTGCGGTCCAGTCCTCCATTGTCATGGTCATTTCCGTGGTAAAACTGCCGCCCAGCTTTTGAGCAGCAGTGGCTTTGCCGCCGGCTTTGGCACAGCCGGTACAGCAGATCCCGCCGACGAGCAGCAAACTCAAGACAGCACTGTAATTTCGTTTCATGCAATTTCCTCCCAATCAGAGCCTTTCGGACAATATTGTGCAGTGTTGCACATTTTGGGCAGAGAAAGGGCGGATACATTTCACCGTTCCTGTTCCAGCTTGACCAGCACCTGCGGCAGATATACCAGCAAGTCCCGCGGCAGCATTGCCTGCTGGGACAGTGCTGCCGCCGCCGCATCTCCGGCAAGGCCGTGGAGATACACCCCTGCACAGGCTGCCTCCCAAGACGGAATCCCCTGTGCGGCAAAGGCGGCGATCAGTCCGGCGAGAACGTCCCCGCTGCCGCCGCGGCTCATGCCCGGATTGCCGGTGGGGTTCTGTGCCAGACGGCTCCCCTGTGCCACCAATGTGCCGGCTCCCTTGAGTGCCAGCGTCACCGGATAGGCGGCTGCAAACTGCGTTGCCGTTTCCACACGGTTTTCCTGTATCTGCGGAATCGAATGTCCGGTCAGCCGTGCCATTTCGCCGGGGTGCGGTGTCAGGATCCAGTCCTTCCCTGTCCTTCTGCTTAACTCTATGCAGGAAACCGCACAGTTTAGACCATCTGCGTCCAGCACCACCGGACACACCGCCTGTTCCAGCACCCAGTGCACCAGCCGGCGGGTTTCTTCGGTCACGCCCAGCCCGCAGCCGAGCAGCACCGCATTGGCACGGGAAAGCTGCTTTTCCAGCGTTTTCCGGTTCTGGTCGCTGCTGCGGAGAAATCCGGCTTCGTCCGTTTCCAGCGGCAGCCACATCGCTTCCGGTGCTGCCGCCGCCAGCCGCATGGGATTTTCCGGAGCCGTGGCAACTGTCACCAGTCCGGCACCGCCCCGCAGGGCTGCCTGTGTGGAAAGCAGGCAGGCTCCGGGCATATTGCGGCTTCCGGTAATGCAGAGCAGCCGCCCGAAATCTCCTTTCTGGGCATCGGCTTTTCGTTTGGGTATCATCTGACAGATTTCCTGCCAGTTCAATTGGTGCGGCATCATAGAATGCTCCTTTCGCAATGCGTTGGAATCCGACAGCACTTCTGCCGGATTGACAAAAAAATTTCTGTGTGTTATGATAGAGTGTCGGCTTCTTCCGTCAGGGAGGAGGTGATTACTTGCTATATTATATTATTTCAACCTTTATCTCCATCGGAGCAGACATTGCGTTGTACAAAGTCTACAAGTGGCTGAATGGAGAGTAAGCCGACATTAGCCTACTTATTTCCGCCTTATTTTTATAGATAAGGCGAAAGCCTCCGGAGCTGCAACTCTGGAGGCTTTCTTTTTTGGCGATTACTTGCAATTATATTATTTCAATGTAAGTTTATTATAGCATAAGCTGCGACAATTGTCAAGTGTACAAAAACACCTTTTGCAGCACCGCCTAAAAATCGCACACGACCTGCACTGCCAAATTGCTGGGGTCAGATGTTCCGTCTACTCTGTAGACCTCTAACGCCTGCTTCAAATCTGCCAGCATTTGCGATCTGATATTTCCCTGTATGTATCTCAAGGGATTTTCCCATGAGGTTTGGAAACTCCAGATTCGCGTATTCGGCAGCTGGTTTTCCTTTCTCAGCGGCAAAATCATCTCTTGATCTTTCCAGTGAAAAAAGAACAACTCCTCATTCGGGTAATCCCGATGCACGCCGATTGCAAACAAAAACACATCTTTTCCCGCATCTATGATCCACTCTCTCGGCTTGAGAATCCCTAAAACGGGAGATAACGGATCGGGGATCTGCTTCGCTGCAAACTGTTCCCGTTGTTCCGCCGTCAATGCTTCCATTTCAAATGCCATGCCGTACCTCCTGCTGTTTCATTTTCGACCATTTTATTATACCCTATATTTCACGAAAAAGCAAATATTCCGAACAATATTTTTATAATTCATAATTTATTTACTTGATATTTGCATATTTCTATGCTATAATAAATTTGTTTGACACTTCCATATTTTTACGTGCGATTTGTCAAATAATTTTGGGGACAGGAGGTAATTGACACATGAATCAGAAAAACGGAAAGGCAGTTGCGGCTCTGGTACTGGGAATCGTTTCCCTGCTGGGACTTTGTATCCCGCTTGCAGGTATCATCTGCGGCATCATTGCCATTATTCTGGCAGTCATGGCAAAGAAAGAGGGTTCCACCGACGGCAAACAGAAAGCCGGCATGATCTTGGGTATCATCGGCATTGTTATCAGCATCATTATGTGGATCGTCAATGCGGTGATTCTGGCAGGAAGCGGCATTCTGGATCAGATTTCCAGCAGCATATCCTAAGTTAACATGATGACAAAAGCAAAAGCGTGCAGAAGTATCTGAACTTCTGCACGCTTTTTTATGTTCCTGTTTCAGGGAATATTGATACTATCATGATATGCGAATAAGGGTTTTCAACAACGAACGAAGAAAAATCGCCCTAAAATGCACATGTCAGACTTCGTGTCAACACGCCCTAGGTTACTGCATCTTCATAGAAATGATCGCAGACAGTACGGTCAAAAAGCCTGCCACTGCGGCAACAATTGCCGGCAGGGTTCCGCTTTTTCCCACCATCAGGCTGGCAAAACCAGTCAGCACGGCAATGCCGCCCAGAATGGCTGCCACCAGTGTGGACAGCCAGAGCAGCGATGCCACACCGACAACGGCAAGCCCCAGTGCCACCAGTCCCAGCATTAACGCAGTCGCTTCTCTGGGAGTACGCTCCTGCTTTTCCTTTTTTGGTTTTGGTTGTTTTTCCGTTTTTTCTTTCATGGAAATCACCTCAAATAGAAAGCCCTGCTCTTATGCTTCCCGCAGCACAGCGTCCATGGCAGCCAGTGCTTTCAGTACCCGCTTCATGGCTGCATCTGCCTGTTCGTCAGTCAGCGTGCCCTCGTGGGAACGCAGCCGCAGAGAGAACGATACGCTCTTTTTGCCGGCAGCGATCTGGTCGCCCTTATATACGTCGAACAAGGTCACTTCTTCCAGCAGCTTTCCGGCAGCCTGTGCAATAGATTCTTCCATTTTGCCAACCGGCAGTGCATCATCACACAGCAGGCTCAGGTCACGGGTGATTGCCGGGAACTTCGGCAGCGGCTGATAGGTCACTTCGGTTTCTGCCATTGCAGCCATTTCCTGTACCAGCAGTTTTGCCACATAGGTTCTGGTGCCGATGCCGTAGGTCTTCTGCACCGTGGGGTGCAGTTCGCCCAGATAGCCTACCGGTGTTTCTCCGCAGAGAATGACAGCACTTCTGCCGGGGTGCAGTGCACAGCACTCCTCAAAAACGCCTTCCACTTCCGACGGACGCACATAGGTGTACTTCGGCAGACGCAGTTCCTTCAGCAGGGCATCTACTGCACCCTTGAGTGCAAAGAAGTCTGCATCGCCGCCGTACATACCGATTGTCAGGCGGTTGGGTTCTTCCGGCAAAGTGTCCGGACCAGTCGGCAGGTATTCCTTGCCGATCTCGTACAGTGCCACAGCGGCATTCCGGTTCTTATAGTTGGTTGCCAATACGTCCAGCATGCAGGGCAGTGTGGTCGTCCGCATGATACTGGTATCTTCGCCCAGCGGGTTGGTAATGGTAATCGTCTGACGCAGCTTGCTGTCTGCCGGCAGACCGATGCGGTCGAAGCACTTCGGAGAAGTGAACGAATAAGTCAGCGTACCGTAATAGCCCAGTCCCACCATCGTCTGTTCTGCCTTTCGCAGGAACTGCTGCTGCGGGGTCAGCTGTGCTTCTGCCACACCGCGAATAACGGTAGACGGGATATTGTTATAGCCGTAAATTCTTGCCACTTCTTCGGCAATATCTGCCGGACGCTCCAGATCGATCCGGAAGCTGGGAGAAATGCAAACGTCGCCGTCTACATGAATCTCCAGTGCTTCCAGTGTCTTGACCATATCCTCACGGGAAATTTCCGTGCCCAGGAACCGGTTGATCCAATCCGGATCAAAGGGAATCTGCACCGGTTCTGCGGTGCGGTTGTCCACTTCAATGAACTCTGCCACCGGTTCGCCGGCACCCAGCAGTTCTACCAGTTCCATTGCCCGTTTCAGTGTACGCGGGCAGCCGTCCGGATCCAGTCCCTTTTCATAGCGTGCAGAAGCATCGGTACGCATACCCAGCTTCTTGGCAGTCCGACGAACCTGTACCGGTTCGAAATAAGCCGACTCAAAGATGACGGTATTGGTGTCGTCCATGATGCCACTGTATTCGCCGCCCATGACACCGGCAACAGCAATGGGCTTTTCTGCATCGGCAATGATCAGCATTTCCGGAGAAAGCTGCCGTTCCTGTCCGTCCAGTGTGGTAATGGTTTCGCCGTCCTTGGCATTGCGGACAACGATCTTGCCGTCCTTGACATACCGCTGGTCGAACGCGTGCATCGGCTGACCATATTCCAGCATGACATAATTGGTGATGTCCACCAGATTATTGATCGGACGCACGCCGCTGGCACGAAGCCGTTCCCGCATCCAGCGGGGAGAGGGACCGATCTTGACATTCTTCACCATGCCGGCAATGTACCGCGGGCAGAGTGCAGCATTTTCAACAGACACCGACAGGCTGTCGCTAAGCTTGTCTGCGGAGCCGTGGAATTCCGGTGCTTTCAGGTTCAAGGGCTTGCCGAAAGTCACGGCAGCTTCTCTTGCCAGACCAACTACCGACAGGCAGTCCGGACGGTTGGAGGTGATCTCGAATTCGACAGAAGTATCGTTCAGACCGATTGCCTCGTGAATGTCCTGTCCCACCGTGCAGTCCTCCTCGATGAGGAAAATGCCGTCTTCAATGGCATAGGGGAAGTCATGCTTGGTCAGGCCAAGTTCGCCCAGAGAGCACAGCATGCCGTTGCTCTCTACGCCGCGGAGCTTGCCCTTTTTGATGCGGACACCGCCGGGCAGTTCTGCACCGATCATTGCCACCGGCACCAGTGCACCCTCTACGATATTCTGGGCACCAGTCACGATCTGGATCGGAGAGTCACCGCCGACATCGACCTGACACACCTGTAAGTGATCGGAATTTTCGTGGGGCGTAATGGATACCAGCTTGCCGACGATCACGTTCTTGACAACTTCGCCCTCTGTTTCATATGTTTCCACTTTGGAGCCACTCATGGTCATGCCGGCACAGAATTCCTTGACGGAAACGCCGCAGTCCACGTAGTCAGCCAGCCACTTCAAAGATAAATTCATGTTTTTCTCCCTCCCGATCAGAACTGTTCCAAGAACCGATAATCGTTCTCATAGAGCAGACGCATGTCACCGATGTTATAACGACGCATAGCAATACGTTCCAGACCCAGACCGAACGCAAAGCCGGAATAAACACTGCTGTCAATGCCGCAGCCCTCCAGCACTTTCGGGTGCACCATGCCGGCACCCAGCAGTTCGATATAGCCCTCGCCCTTGCACATGCGGCAGCCCTTGCCGTGACACTGGAAGCACATCACGTCAACTTCTGCACTGGGTTCGGTGAACGGGAAGTGATGCGGACGCAGACGGATCTTGCAGTCATCGCCGTACAGCCGCTGCATCAGCAGCTCCAGTGTACCCTTGAGATCTGCCATGGTGATACCCTTGTCTACGACCAGTCCCTCGATCTGGTGGAACAGCGGGGAATGTGTTGCGTCCACTGCGTCCGAACGGTAAACCCGTCCCGGAGAGATCACGCGGATCGGCGGCTTCTGATTTTCCATGACGTGTACCTGTACCGAAGAAGTCTGGGTACGGAGCAGAATGTTATCTGTAATATAGAAGGTATCCTGCGTATCCCGTGCCGGATGATCCGGCGGCAGGTTCAGGGCTTCAAAGTTGTAGTAGTCGTATTCCACTTCCGGACCGTCTGCCACAGAAAAGCCCATGCCGAGGAAGATTTCCCGAATCTCGTTTTCCACGATGGTCAGCGGGTGCATGCTGCCCACTTTCTGCTTTTTGCCGGGGAGAGTAATATCCAGTGTTTCTGCCTCCAGCTTGTGTGCCAGCATTGCCTCCGCCAGCTTCTTCTGCTTGTCTGCCAGTGCCGTTTCAATATCTGCACGCACCTGATTGGCAAGCTGTCCCATTGCCGGACGTTCCTCTGCGGACAGCTTTCCCATCTGCTTCAGGATACCGGTCAGTTCACCTTTTTTTCCCAGATACTGTACACGCAGGGCTTCCAGCACCTTGGAATCCGCACAGTCCGACAATGCCTTTTTGGCAGCCGCACGGATTGCTTCCAATTGTTCCTTCATAATATCGTTCCTTTCTTCCGCAGGTTCTGCGGGCATTTGGCTCTATGGCAATACCGCACAAAGATTGTGCGACAGATGCGTCGTCAAATTTTCCGTCAGATGAAACAAAAAGCGGAGTGAATACTCGATGTATTCACGAGCATTTTTGTAAAATATGACGGGAAATTTGCAAGCAGATGGCGTGCAAAGTCGCCAGACGCTCTTTGTGCGGTATTGCCCTATGGGAAACACATATCAAAAAAGCCCTGTCCTGTGAAAACAGGACAAGGCTCACGCTTGTTCAAAACCACCCATTTTCAAAGAGCCGTCACTCTTCTGTCCTTAATGCGAACACCACATCTGCACCTACTGTGAAAGCCGGTTCAGCACAGCCACTCGGAAGGGAACTTCAGCATATGCCGCCGGACGGGTTTTCAGCACTCCCCGCTCTCTGTACCGGCAGGCTCTCCGGCAACATCTTTCAGAAAATCCGCTGAAATTTGCCGCCGCAATATGCCTACTCGCTTCGTCTTTGTGTTTTCAAATCACATTATACCTGTTTTCACAAAAAAAATCAAGCCCTTTTGAAATTTTTTTCTTGAATTTTTTTGAGGAGTATGGTATAATGGTAATTGGACGCGACAAAAAGAGAAATGTTTTCAGCAACTTGCACAAAAAAATGTATTACATCGGTGTTTTTACAGCAGGCTGTGATAATTTTTTCTGAAATCCGTTCTTTCAGAATGCGACCGGAACAGACAGGGCAATATTTTGCCGGAACGTTCCCATAAAAGGAGTTTTTATAGATATGGATAATTTTGCAGAGTACATGGTAAAAAAGCGACCGGATTCCCGTGACAATGCCAAGCGTGCCGGCATCATTGCACTGGCAGTAGTGCTTTGTGCCGCATCGGTCTTTCTGGTGTTTGTCACACATATTCCGTTTATCCTGCTGATCACCTGTGCGATTATCTACGGAGCATATTTCCTGATCACGGGTACTTCCGTGGAATATGAATACGCTGTCACCAACGGGGAAATGGACGTGGACAAGATCATTGCACGCCGCAAGCGGGTGCACCTCATCACGGTCAGCACTGCCAAGTTTGATGCTTACGGCGAAATGACAGATGCTGTTCCGGACGATCCTGACCGCACCATTGTCCTGTGTTCCGACAACACCGGTGAGGGCGAATATTACGCTGATTTGGAAACCGAGGAGTACGGTGCGACACGCATCATCTTCACCCCCAATGAAGCGGTGCAGGAAGCGATCAATGCGGCTCTCCCCCGACAGCTGCGTTCCGGAAACGGAGCAGCCAAATGAGTGCGATTTCCCGTTATGTGCTTCTGGTGCTGTTTGTGCTGGTGAATCTGGTGGCATTTGCCCTGATGGGCGTAGACAAGCAGCGTGCCCGCACCCACCAGTGGCGAGTGCCGGAAAAGACATTGTTTCTGGCGGCACTGCTGTTCGGCGGTACCGGCGGCACGATTGGCATGTTCTTCTTTCACCACAAGACCAAGCACTGGTATTTCCGCATTTTCTTTCCCCTGCTGGCAATCGTCCAGCTGGGCATCTTTGGTTATCTGATGCAAATATTAGGGAAACACTGAATAAAGCTTGTGCGTAAGATGCGTAGTCAGATTTTTCGGCAGATTGCATAGAAATTCCGCAGGCAGACTGTATGTCTGGCAAGGGATTTCTGGGCAATATGACGGAAAATCTGCAAGCAGATTGCGTACAAAGCCGTCAAGCGGGCTTTATGCAGTGTTTCCTTAGATTAGGAGGTTTTCTCTATGGCAAACAAATTTTTCCGTAAACTGAACGGGCTTCTGACTGCGGCAGCCCTGTGCGTATCTTGTCTGCCTTTCGGCGGCATGCTCTCTGCCAGTGCGGCAGACGTGCAGGAAACAATTCCGGGGATGACACAATCTCCGGAACAGCTGATACAGGAAGCTGACCGCGGCGATTTTCTGACGCTGGGCTATGCTGTGATGCTGGAATGCAGCTACGGCGGTGTGGGATTTGCTTCCACGCTCTCCGAAAAAAACAGTGTCCTTCTGGACGTTGACCATTCCGGTGCCATCGACAGTGCAGACATTTTCCTGCTGATGTACTGGTGTGCTTACTTCGGTGCCTATGGCAAACATACTGACGAAGCACTGGCCTTTTTGCAGGAGTGGGACGCTGCGAACGGCAACGGCAATACGGAAACCACACAGCCGACCACAGTTCCGGTGGCAACTGCAACCACAACGCTGACCGAAACCACCACGGCCATTCTCAGTACGTTCCCGCCGGTACCGGAAACCGCTACGGACAGTTCCACAGCTTCTGCATCTGCTGAAAGCAAAACCACGCCGGCAGAGTCCATGGCGGTAACTTCGCTTCCTGCTTCCAGCACTACCACCAAAGCTACTACCAAAGCTACTACTAAAGCTACTACTAAAGCAACTACAACGCTCCTCGCCACCACTGCTGCTCCGGCAACTACCACAGTGACCACCACACAGACGGCAACCGGAGCATGGGCACAGAAGGATTCTTACCGCGGCATTGACGTTTCCAAGTATCAGGGCAACATTGACTGGAATGCGGTAAAGGCGGCAGGCAATGACTTCGCCATTATCCGTGCAGGCTACGGCAAATACGCCAGCCAGAAGGATCCTTACTTTGAACAGAACATGCGGAATGCCAAGGCGGCAGGCGTTGCCTGCGGTGCATACTGGTATAGCTACGCTGTCACTCCGGCAGAGGCAAAACAGGAGGCAGAAGTATTTGCCAGCATTGTGCAGGGATACCAGTTCGAATATCCGCTGGTACTGGACATTGAAGATTCTACCCAGACCAAGCTTTCCAAGGAGCAGGTATCTGCGATCATTCAGGCATTCTGTGACACCATGGAATCCAAGGGATACTACATCAGCCTGTACAGCTACGCAAGTTTCCTGAACAGCTATGTCTATCAGTCAGTTCTGGAGGACTACGACATCTGGGTCGCACACTTCGGTGTCAGCCGCCCGTCTTACTCCAAGACCAGCTACGGCATGTGGCAGTATTCCAGCACTGGTTCTGTCAGCGGCATCAGCGGCAATGTGGATCTGGACTACAGCTATAAATGCTATCCGAACCTGATGACCAAGTATCATCTGAACGGATTTTAAGCGTACATAACAGACAAAAAGAGCAGCACCATGCAGTGTGCTGCTCTTTTTGTTTTTCCGAGAAAAGTCAAACGGGCACTCTGGTGTTTTTCCAGAGTGCCCGTTTTTGTGATGTTTGATTTTCAAGTCACCTTAGAATTCGCCCAGACACTGTCCGAACAGCAGGCAGCGGATTCCGTCGTCTGCACCGGAGTTACAGGTTTGCAGGGCAATCATCTTGTCCCCGTATGCAGGCGGGTCGTCGTCCGGTGCGTACCAGATCAACGCCGTACTGCGAATCTCCTCAATGTACTTCTGGAATTCCTCCTGATTCAGAGTGATGCGGTTCCAGTAGTCGAATGCTGCACCGTCCTCACCGTTCAGCACGGAAGATGCCACGATGCGGTACAGATACCGCTTGTCCAGTGTTGCCACCTCGAAATAAATGTGCTGTCTGCCCCATTCTTCTTCCTTGAAACTCTTGACCGAGTGGAACATGGAGCCATTTCCCATGTTATGCCCATAGAGCAGGGTGTTTTCCGTTTCACCGATCTTGCCGCGGAAGTCCTCGAAGATACTGCCGGCAGAGCTGTGATTGCCCTCCCAGTCACGGTCGATATAATATACATTGTCGTCCTTCTGTACAATGGGGTAATCAATGGGTGTATCATTGACATAGACCCAGCCCACAACGTCCGGATTTTTCTCATGATGCTGCTTGACCTTTTCCATATCGATGTGCATGGTATAATCATATGTGATCGTCGTGGTCGTGGTGACTGTCGTCGTTGTCGTTGTCGTCGTTGTCGTCAGAATCGGAATCGCGTCCGGTGCAGAAACCTTGTCCGCACGGCTGACCACGATAATGCAGATGATGATCATCGCCAGCAAAGCAATTCCCAGTCCGATCAGGAATTTTTCCAGTTGTTTTACTCGTTTGGTTGCCAATTTGATACCCCCGTTATCAGAAAAAATACCGCATATTCAGCGTTCCTGTTCTAGTATACTGTTTTTTTACAGATTTGTCAAGACAATATTTCCGATAAAACAACACTGCACAAGCTTTATTCAGTGTTTCCTAAGGCAATACCGCACAAAGAGCGTCTGGCGACTTTGCACGCCATCTGCTTGCAAATTTCCCGTCAGAGCCTGTTTCGTATCTTCCCGCACGCATCTGTCGCACAATCTTTGTGCGGTATTGCCCTAAAAAAATCGGTGCCACGGCAGATTAGTGACACCGATTCCGGATTTCATTTTTTCAATAAGCTCTTATGTTCACTGGATCGTGAAAACATAATACTTTTCTTCCCCTGCATACTGTACTGCTACCTGCTGTACAGGATCCACGCCGACAATAGAGTAGATCAACACGGTATACGTATCTTCCACATCATTGCCCCGTGTCACGCCGTATCCCAAATACTGATCCAGAGAACTGCTGGACACTTCCATATAATCTGTATCGTAGGGATTTCCCTCCCACGTCAGTTTATAATACAGATAGATGTTCTGCCGGATCGGCACAGTTTCCACAGATGACGCTGTGGTTGCCGGCGGTTCGGTGACCGTTTCCGGTGCCGCAGTGGTCTGCACCGGTTTGGTCTGCGGAGCCGCAGTCGTCACGACCGGCTGGGTTTCCTGCTGCTGCGGCTTCTGCGGCACGGTGATCTCCGGAGAAACCGGAGAAACGATTTCATCTTCCGCCGGAACAGTACTGCTTTCCGCGGCAGCACTGGCATTTCCCACAGCAGTGCCTGCTGTGATTTCCGCAGAGTGCACTGTCACGCCGGTTTCTGCGGCAGTGGTTTCTGTCTGCGGTCTTGTTTCTGTTTCGTCCGGCTGCTCCGTGTCTGCCGGCAGTTCAGAAGCCTGTGTCGTCACTGTGGGAGAAACAATGTCCAGTTGACCGGTGCCGCCCTGCGGCATTCTCCCGTGCACTGCCGCCGCCACCACAACGACACAGAGCAGTGCTGCGGTACAGGCTCCGGCACTGGTCTGCCACCGGAGATACCACGGCTTCGGCTTTGCCGGCGGTGTTTCAGCAACAGAGGCACGCCGCATGATCTCCAGATACATGCGGTCTTTCGCATCTTCATCAGGCTGGATCTGCTCCATCACTTGATGCAGACGGCGTTCCAGCTTTTCATCTTCCTGTTTCTGCATACGGCTCACCTCCTAACATTTTCAACAGTATCTTCTTGCCGCGGTGCAGCAGCGAACGAACTGTGGATTCTTTTTTCCCCAGCATTCCGGCAATTTCTGCTCCGGAATACCCTTCATAATAAAATAAATACACTACGGTCTTGTATTGATCCGGTAATCCCATTACTGCCGACATCACAGCAGAAACCTCATCCGGCGATGCCGTTGTTCCAAGAGTTGCCTCCCAGTCTTCGACTTCTTCCCGCTTGGTCCGTGACCAGTGATGCATCGCATTTTTACAAAGATTCGACGCAGTCACCAACAGCCATGCTCTGGCATGGTCATCATCTGACCAAAGCTGCGGTTGCTGCATCGCCCGCAAAAAAACGTCCTGCGTCACATCTTCCGCATCCATCTGATTTTTCATCCGCATGTAGCACATACGATATACCGTATCGACATGCCGTGCATAAAACTTCGCAAACGCGGCTTCGTCCTGCGGCACGGGAATACCCCCTATCGTCTACATTTCGGCATATATTTTAAGGCAATATCGCACAAAGAGCGTCTGGCAACTTTGCACGCCATCTGCTTGCAAATTTCCCTTCAGAGCCTGTTTCGTATCTTCC
>ERZ507062.555-NODE-555-length-12961-cov-4.79296_pt1 | contig 12961 bp, 9 predicted proteins | sample MGYA00513786_ERZ507062 | MGnify/ENA metagenome assembly ERZ507062 | reverse complement strand
TGGCCGAGCCGGTGCCGCCGATGATGCCGATGGTCTCGCCGGATTTGATTTCGAGGTCGATATCCTCCAGTGCCTTTTCGCCGTCCTTCTTGTAGGCAAAGCTGACATGATCGAACTTGACCGAGCCGTCCTTGACCTCCATGACAGGGTCCGCACCATTCTTGAGGTCGGACTGCTCGTCCAGCACCTCGGCCACACGCCTTGCGGAGGCCATAGACATCGTGATCATGACAAAGACCATCGAGAGCATCATCAGGCTCATCAGGATGTTCATGCAGTAGCTCAGCATGCTCATCAGATCGCCGGTGGTGAAGGCGGTCGCGCCGGAGCTGACAATGAGCTGTGCGCCCAGCCAGGAGATCAGCAGGATGCAGCTGTAAACGGTCAGCTGCATGAGCGGGGCGTTCCATGCAAGGATCATCTCGGCGCGCATAAGCAGGCGGCGGACATTCTCGCTGGCCTTTTTGAACTTTTTGCCCTCAAAATCCTCGCGGACATAGGCCTTGACCACGCGGATGGCAGAGACATTCTCCTGCACGCTCTCGTTCAGGTCGTCATATTTGCGGAAGGCCTCGCTGAAATATTGGGTGGCGCGGCTCATGATAAAGACGAGCGCGCCGCCCAGCAGGATAACAGCGACCAGATAGACGCTTGCCAGCTCACGATTGATGGCGAAGGACATGATCAGCGCCACGATCATGCTGGCAGGCGCACGGATCGACATGCGCAGCAGCATCTGATAGGCATTCTGGATATTCGTCACATCGGTGGTCATGCGGGTGACAAGGCCCGCCGTGGAGTATTTGTCGATGTTGGCAAAGCTGAAGGTCTGGATGTTGCGGAACATCGCGCGGCGCAGGTTGCGGGCAAAGCCGGTTGCCGCATGTGAGCCGGCAACAGCGCCCAGAATACCGAACAGCAGGCCGAACAGCGCCGCCACGATCATCTGTGCGCCGACCGTGTAGATGACCTGCATATTGCCCGGCGTAACGCCGTTGTCAATGATGGATGCCATCAGCCTAGGGATGATCATTTCCATGATGACTTCCGCGATCATAAAGACCGGCGTCAGCACGGATACCAGCCGAAAGCCTTTTGTTTCGCGTCCGAGTGTTTTTAACAAGTGGTATTTCCCCTCTCTTGTGTTATATTTCCTTCTTCCAGGATATGCTGCGCGTTTTTCAGCGTCAGCTCCAGCACAGCGCGGGCCGCGGCAGCCTGCTGCGGGTCAATGCCGGTCTGCAGATCATCCTCAAACTGTGCAATGCAGGCTTCGATCTGTTCATGGCAGGCACGGCCCTTGTCTGTGGCCACCAGCCGCTTCAGGCGGGCGTCCTTCTCAACCGCACAGCGGGTGATAAACCCGTCCTGCTCCATCCCCTGCAGCATCGCCGTCACGCTTGAGCGGCGAATATTGAACCACTGCTCAATATCGCGCTGGTAGACATCCCGCCCGCTGCGGTTGCCGCGGACAATGTCGCCCAGCACCATGCCCCGCACGCCGGAAAGATCCGGGTTGACGCCGGAAATGCGGGCATCGAGCGCCCTGCGTATGACCCGCGCGGTCTGGTTCAGCAGCGCGCCGAAGTGAACATCGGCACAGCAGCCGCATTCATTTTGCGATTCAACGCACATTTCTTCCCTCCTGTTCTGATTTTCAAGCAAAAATCAGTTAGATTTCTAATTGTTCGCAATCTAACTATTCGTTTGCGTACTTTACAAGTATAGCACAGGTTTAGGGAATGTCAAGAGGGATTTTCAGCTTGTGCCCGCGCAAAAAGGCTCCCCTTACAGGGGAGCTGGCCAAGCCTGCGAGGCCCGAGGGGCCTTTCCCGTTTGCCATCACCCTACACCGTTGGTTTTATACCGATATACGGCAGCGCCTTTTTCAGCACCTCGGCACAGACCGGGCCGGAGAGTGCGCCGCCGCTTGTGGTCCAGCTGTGGGGTTCGTCCAGACAGACCAGCACCGCAATTTTCGGGTCGTCTATGGGCGCGACCGACACAAAGCTGGCGATGCGCGCCCCCTCGTTGGCGCTGTCCAGCTTCTGGCTGGTGCCGCTTTTGCCGCCGACACGATAGCCCGCCACAGCCGCCTGCTTGCCGGTGCCGCCGGTCACAACACCCTCCATCAGGCGGCGCATCGTGGCCGAGGTTTCCTCGCTGATGACCTGCCGCTTCACCACAGGCTCTATCTCCTTTATGACTTGCCCGTCCGGCGCGGTGATCCTGCTGACGAGATACGGCTGCATCAGCTTCCCACCGTTGACCACCGCGCAGACGGCCGTAAGCATCTGCAAATAGCTCACCTTGCTGCTCTGCCCGAAGGAGCAGCTTGCCAGCTCCACCGGCCCCATCCGGTCGGCGGTGTAGTACTCGCTGCGGCGTATCTCGCCCGGCAGGTCAATGCCGGTCGGCTCCCGCAGTCCAAATGCCGCGAAATAGTCGCAGAAGCGCTCCTTGCCAAGCCTCGCGCCGATCTGGATAAAGCAGGGGTTGCAGCTGACGGCCAGCCCCCTGGCAAAGGTCTCGCTGCCGTGGATATGGCCGTTGGCGCAGCGGAACCGTGTACCTGCGACGGAAATTTTACCTGCGCAGGTGAAATAGTCTGTAGCCTTGCAGGCGCCGCTGTCCAATGCCGCCGCAGCCGTGATAAGCTTGAACACACTGCCCGGCTCGTACAGGTCGCTGATGGCCTTGTTGCGCCACTGCGCCTGCTGCGCCCGCTGCAGGGCGGTGCTGCGTTCCTCGCCCTGCAGGGCGTTCACCGTGTCACGGGCTTCCTTGTTGATAAGGCTGCGCGGTGAGTTGGGGTCGTAGTCCGGCTGGCAGGACATTGCCAGCACCGCGCCGGTGTGTACATCCATAACGATGCCGACGCCCCGCTCGGCAACATGATGCTCGGCCACGGCGGCGGACAGCGCACTTTCCAGCCAGTGCTGGATCTGAGCGTTGATCGTAAGGGTCAGCGTGTTGCCGGGCACCGCATCCACAAGGGTCTGGTAGTGGGTGGGCATGTCATAGCCCCATGCGTTTTTTGCGGTCAGGATGCGCCCGTTCTCCCCTGTCAGCTCGTCATTGTAGCGCAGCTCCAGCCCCCACAGCCCCGCATTGTCCACATCGGTAAAGCCGAGGATGCCGCCCATAAAATTTCCCTGCGGGTAGACGCGCTTGGTGTCCTGCCGGATCTGAACGCCCTGCACACCGTTGTCGCGGCACCAGTCCCGGACCGCATCGGCCATCGCCTTGTCCACGCGGCGGCGCAGCAGGCAATCGTTGGAGGTCCGCTGGCTTAATTTTGCCAGTGTTTCGGCGTAGTCCAGCTCCAGAATCTCGCTCAGCGCCCTTGCGGCAGGCTCCACGGCTTCGTCCGCCATCTCCCGCGGGGCGGCGCGGATCGTCCAGCAGGTCTCGCTGGCCGCAAGCAGCGTACCGTCCGCAGCGTAGATCTCTCCGCGCGCGGCGGGCAGCGTGGCCCCGCGCAGCTGCTGGTCGGCGGCACGCAGCGCATAGCCGCCGGGGTCGCGCAGCATCAATACAAAAAGCCGCACCGCCAGCCCGCCCAGACACCCGACCGCCAGCACCGCCGCCAGTATCCGTGTGCGCAGGCGCATTTTTGTGTTCAGCTGCGGTGTGATATGACGCATAACACCAGCCCCCTTCCCCATACGATAAGCGTATGAGGACACGACTGGCAAAATGCCGAATAATCACGGAGAAGTTCTCCGTATTGACGATTGACCTTTTAGACAAAAAAGAGGTATACTGTTAATACTTAATTGTGACATTTAATTGTCAAAGTACGGAGCATTATTATAAGGAGGCAATCCCTATGGCTAGATTTACTTTACCCCGTGACCTTTACCACGGCCCCAATGCACTAGAGGCATTGAAGACCCTGCCCGGCAAGCGCGCCATGATCTGCGTTGGCGGCGGCTCCATGAAGCGTTTCGGCTTTCTGGATCGTGTGGAGGCTTACTTAAAGGAAGCCGGCATGGAGGTCGAGCTGTTTGAGGGCATCGAGCCCGATCCTTCCGTCACCACCGTCATGAAGGGTGCCGAGGCAATGCTGAAGTTTGAGCCCGACTGGATCATAGCGATCGGCGGCGGCTCCCCCATTGATGCAGCCAAGGCGATGTGGATCAAGTATGAGTACCCTGAGATCACCTTTGAGGAAATGTGCAAGGTGTTCGGCATCCCGCCGCTGCGCCGCAAGGCACACTTCTGCGCCATCTCCTCCACCTCCGGCACTGCGACCGAGGTGACGGCCTTCTCGATCATCACCGACTATGACAAGGGCATCAAGTATCCCATCGCTGACTTTGAGATCACCCCCGATGTTGCCATCGTTGACCCCGAGCTGGCCCACACCATGCCCAAAAAGCTGGTCGCCCACACCGGTATGGACGCCATGACCCACGCCATCGAGGCGTATGTCTCCACCGCCAACTGCGACTTTACCGACCCGTTGGCCCTGCACGCCATTGAGATGATTCAGGCGGATCTCGTCGGCAGCTACAACGGCGATATGGAAAAGCGCGATGCCATGCACAATGCACAGTGTCTGGCCGGCATGGCCTTCTCGAACGCTTTGCTGGGCATCGTCCACAGCATGGCCCACAAGACCGGCGCCGCCTTTGCTGATTACGGCGCTCACATCATCCACGGTGCTGCCAACGCCATGTACCTGCCCAAGGTCATCGCCTTCAACGCCAAGGATCCTACCGCCAAGGCACGCTACGGCGTCATCGCCGACAAGATGCATCTGGGCGGCAGCAATGACGATGAGAAGGTCGCGCTGCTGATCAAATACCTGCGCGGCATGAATGACGACCTGAACATCCCGCACTGCATCGGCCACTACGGCCCCGACTCCTACCCCTGCGAGCAGGGCTTTGTCCCGGAGAATGTCTTCCTTGAGAGACTGCCCGAGATCGCCAAGAACGCCATCGCAGACGCCTGCACCGGCTCCAACCCGCGCCAGCCGAGTCAGGAAGAGATGGAAAAGCTGCTGAAGTGCTGCTACTACGACACCGAGGTCGATTTCTGATTATAACAAGCCCGCAGCTGCTTTTCTGCGCTGCGTGACCCCTGCCCCGGCCGCTTTATGCGGCCGGGGTTTTTGTGCGCCGCAAAAGTGGACAATATACTTGCGATTTGTTTTTTTGCAATTTGGGCTGCAAAGGCTGTCGTTACAAGCTTTTCCGCGCATTTTTTCCGCACGGCCCGCCCATTGATTTCGCATACATTTTGCTGTATACTATCAGTGTAACGCCTATGCAAAACGCATGTAAAAAGGAGCAATACCATGGCAGTCACCGCAAAACCGCAGGCACCCATGTTTACCAAACGGGCGCTGTTTACACTGATCTGGCCCCTTCTGCTGGAGCAGACCCTCAGCGTCACGATGGGTATGGCCGACACCCTGATGGTTGCCGGCGTGGGCGAGGCCGCTGTCTCAAGTGTTTCGCTGGTCGACAGCCTGAACATTTTGATCATCCAGATCCTGTCCGCGCTGGCCACCGGCGGCGCAGTCATTGCCAGCCAGTATCTGGGCCGCAAGGATACCGAAAACGCCGGGCGCAGCGCGGCCCAGCTGTACAGCGTGCTTGGCCTCTCGACTGTGGCAATGGGCATCCTCTGCATGCTGCTCTCCCGCCCGATCCTGCGCGGCGTTTTCGGCAGCATTGATGAGGATGTCATGCGGTTTGCCCAGCAGTATTTCCTTATCAGCGCCGTGTCCTACCCCTTCATCGGCCTGTACAACGGCGGCGCGGCTCTTTTCCGCGCACAGGGCAACAGCCGCATCAGTATGCTGGCCAGCCTTGTCATGAATGTCATCAACATTGCAGGCAACGCACTGCTGATCTACGGCTTCGGCATGGGGGTCATTGGCGCAGCACTGGCCACCCTGATCGGCCGCGTCTTTGCCGCCGTGTTTATCCTGTGGCAGAACCAGAAGCTCTGCAACCCGCTGCGGGTCCAAAGCCTTGCCGACCTGCGGCCGCGGCGCGCCCCCATCATGCAGATCCTCTCCATCGGCATCCCGTCCGGCCTTGAAAACGGCATGTTCCAGATCGGCAAGCTCTGCGTCAGCAGCCTGACCTCCACGCTGGGCACCTCGGCCATCGCGGCCAACGCCGTTGCCAACACGCTTTCAACACTGGCAAACATCCCCGGCAATACGATGAGCCTTGCCATGATCCCGGTCATCGGGCAATGCCTTGGCGCAGGCGAGAAAAAGCAGGCGCAGCGTTATTCCGTCACGCTGCTGGGCATCGCTATCACGGGGCTGGCCGTCGCGAACGCGGCGCTGTTCTTCCTGATGCCCGAGGTCGTGACCTGGTTCAACCTCTCGGCGGAGGCGTCCGCCATGTGTACCCACGTGGTCCACTGGTTCAACCTGTTCAGCATCTTCTTCTGGGCGACGAGCTTTACCCTGCCCAACGCCCTGCGCGCGGGCGGCGACGCCAAGTTTACGATGTCGGTCAGCATCGTCAGCATGTGGCTGTTCCGCGTGATTCTGAGCTACATCTTCGTTCTGCAGTTCCACTTAGGACTGACCGGCGTCTGGTTCGGTATGTTCATCGACTGGATCTGCCGCAGCCTGTGTTTCCTTGTGCGGTTTGCCCGCGGGAAATGGATGGAGCATAAGGTGATATAAGACGCAAAAAACTCCCTGCCCGGTGCGGACAGGGAGTTTTCTATTGTATGGCGTGGGAAATTACTCCACCATATACTCAAAATCAATACGGCCCAGCGCCACATCGGCGGCGGCCACCTGAATCTTCATCGAGGAGCCGAGCATCCAGCTCTTGCCGGTCAGCGGGTCGAGCATGCTCACCCCGTCGATGACCTGCGGCTCGCCCTTGCAGAGCTGCGCGGCGGGCACAAAGCCCTCGACCGTGTTCTCCAGCTCGACAAAGACGCCGCGCGGCGTGATGCCTGCGACCGTGCCGGTATAGACCTCGCCCAGATGGTTGTGCATATACTCGGCCTTATACAGATCCTCGACATCGCGCTCAATGCGGACGGCTGCAACCTCCTGCTTGCTGGACTTCTCGCTGGCCTGCTGGGCAAACTCGTTGAAGTCCTTCTGCAGCTGGCTGGCGGACGCACCGAGCAGCATCTCACTCAAAATGCGATGGATGGCAAGGTCGGGATAGCGGCGGATGGGGCTGGTAAAGTGGGCATAATCTGCCAGCACCAGACCGTAGTGACCAAGGGGCTGCGGTGCGTAGCGGGCCTTCTGCATACTGCGCAGGATGCCGGTGTGGACCGGGATCTGGATGGGCTGGTCGCGGGTCTCATCGAGCAGGGCGGCCAGCTCCAGCTGCGTTGGGATGGGGTTCTTGAACTTGGCGTTCAGCCCGCAGGCCAGCAGCGTGGCGGACAGCTTTTCCATCTTTTCGGCATCGGGGGCCTCGTGTACACGGTAGACAAAGGGCACCTTGTTGGTACGGCCCGCATTGGCGGCGCACTGGTTGGCCAGCAGCATGAACTCCTCGATCATGCACTCGGAGGTGCCGCGGTCGCGCTTGACGATGTCCACACAGCGGCCGTTCTCGTCCATGACAAGCTTTGCCTCGTTGGACTCAATGTCCATGCCGCCGCGGGCCTTGCGCAGCACAAGACGCTTGCGGTACAGCTCGTCCATGGCGGGCAGCTGGTCCAGCACGGCCTCATACTTGGTCCTGAGGTCAGTCAGGTCAGCGTCCTCGGCAGGCTCCAGCAGAGCGTTGATCTCCTTGTAGACGCCCTTGACGCGGCTGCAAATCACGCTCTTGACGAACTTGTAGCTGCGGATCTCACCGTTTTCGTCCAGACGCATCAGGCAGGAGAATGCCAGACGATCCTCGCCCTCATTCAGGGAGCAGATACCGTTGGACAGCTGGGTCGGCAGCATCGGAATGACCTTGTCGGCGTAGTAGATGCTGGTCGCACGCTCGTAGGCCTCCTCGTCCAGCGCAGAGCCGGGGCGGACATAGTGGCTGACATCCGCGATGTGAACACCCAGCTCATAGCCGTCCTCAAGCTTCTGCAGGCTGATGGCATCATCAATATCCTTCGTCTCGGCAGAGTCGATCGTAAAGATGGGAATACCGCGCAGATCCAGACGCTTGGCCGCCTCGGTCGGGTCGATGACGGCATTATCGTATGCATGCGCCTCCTCCAGCACCTCCGGCGGGAATTCCTGCCGGACATTGCGGCCGTAGAGGATCGCCTTGGCACACTCGGAGGCGTAGTCGGAGGAGCCGAACTTTTCGACCACGGCGGCGCGGTGGTCGCTGTGGCGGTTGCCGCGGTGGGTAATAAGGAAGCCGACCTTATCACCCAGATGTACGCCCTCGCTCCCCTGCTTGGCCAGCAGGAACTTCACATCGCGGCAGCCGTCCGGCTCAACCGCCATGCGGCCGTCCTCGGACAGGCAGACCGTACCCGCAAAGCGGTTGTTGGGGACAGTGACCTCCACGACCTCACCCTCAGAGGAGCCCTCCACGCGGGGATGGTCGAACAGCTTGACATTGATCTTGTCGTTGGGCATCGCGCCGTGCAGTGCGCGCCCCGGGATAAAGATGTCGCCCTCACCGTCATCGCGGCTGGCAAAGCCAAAGCGGGCTGCCAGCTTGACCAGTGTGCAGGGAATGGCCGCCGGGGCGTTTGTGTTCTCATAGGTGGCAAAGCCCGGCACATAGGTGCCGTTGCGCATCGACAGCTCGCCGGTGGCGACCATAGCCGATACGCTGGTGCGCAGGCGGGAATTGTCCACCTGCAGGTTATTCTGCAGCTCACGCAGCGTCATGGGGCGGCGCTTGACTGCGTTTAAAATACTTTTCTGTAACGGTGTCATGTGTACTCCTTTAATTTACGCCGCACCGCCGTCCGGCGGTGCCCTTCCGATATACTCCCACAAAAAACGGCCCGCCGGGGCGCTGCTTGCAAAGCTGACGCGCTTGGCGGACCCATTTTGTTTCTTTGCTTACCCTGCGAGCATCACAGGCGTGCGCTCAGGACGCAGACGACCAGCGTAACGACGAAGAAAACAACGCCGCAAACCTTGGTCAGCTTAGCCAGCTTGGCGTCCACGCCGCGCTCACGGCCGGCAGCCATCGTAGCAGAGCTTTCGCCCATGATAGCGCCGGACAGGCCCTGACCCTTCTGCTCCTGTGCGAGGGTAAAGACGATGATCAACAGGGACACGACGACGAGGACGACGCCGAGAGCGATCTCATACCAGTTCATTGCTTAGCACTCCTTCTATTTCTATCCACGCCGCCATGGCGCGAAAAGTCTCATGCACCGTACAGTATAGCATAGTTTTCTGTGCGTTGCAAGCGCTTTTTTCGCGTTTTTAAAGCAATTCAGTTCTGAAAGGCAATTTTCTCCCCCTGCACCAGCGGATAGCGCACCAGCCGGGTGCCGTCCAGATCCTCCCGGTGCATATCCACTGCCGTGATCTGGTGGTTGCCGTAGGTCGTGTAGTAGTAAATTCCCCTGTCGGCGTTGCAGCAGCTTGTATACAGCGTGATCTCATACTTGCCGCCGTCCAGCTCGCAGCAGCCGCGCTGCTGTTCGACCGCATGCAGAATGTGGAAGAACTGCCCCACACTCTCGGTCTCGCTGTCACCGGATTTCGAGTTCATCTTGACAAATGCCGCCCGCACAAAGCGGGACTGGCTGGACAGGTCCCCCGGCAGGCCCAGCCCGCCCAGCCCGCGGCTGTAGACCGGCAGGTCAAGGCCGTCCGCAAAGGTGCTTGCGGGGGTGCGGGGCGACAGCGCGCGGTAGTTGTTCAGCGCAAAAAGCTGCTGCGGGAAGGGCGGGTTGTTTGTCAGCACACCCACGGGGTTGTCATAGATATGCAGCCCATCGGCGGTGGATTCCACCGTAATGCTGCCGGTCTTGTCGGCCACAAGCCAGTGCAGCTGGGCCAGCGGCAGCTGGTCACTGAACGGGATATTTACAATGTTGGCTTTCTCCAGCAGGGCGCGGGCCTCTGCCAGCGTTGCACAGCTGCCCAGCAGCCAAGGGATCAGCTCAAATTGGGTAATGTTGTTTTTGCCGTCTGCCGCCGGGTGGTAGACGGCGTTGCCCACAAAGTTCAGCCCGGCAACGCCGAGGCCCTTTTCATTGATGGCATCGTAATACAGCGGGTACTCCCCTGCCACATAGGCCATGCCGATCATGGCATACCTTGTGCGGAAATCCCCCATGCAGCGCAGGGCAAACGGATAGCTGCGCGGCGTGACCGTGACTTCATCCCCATAGGAGAATTCATAGTCAAGATTGCGTCCGAAATAGAAATCTGCTGTCTTATAAGTTGCTGCGGTACACATGGCAAATGCCCCTTTCCTATTTCCTGATACGGCTAGTGTAGCACGCCGGGGGCCGGATAATCCACCATAAATTGTAAACAATCCGGCCCCTCAGCCGCTCTTACAGGCCGGCAACCGAGTCGATCGGCATCGACATAAAGATCCCCTGCGCCGCACTGTGCATACCGCAGCTTTCGCCCAGAGATTGCATAAGGGCCACCTTGTTGGCGGATTCCGTCAATACCAGAACGATCTCCTTTTCATCCTGCACGCTCAGTCCCCAAAAGCCGGTTGCCTCCTCATTGCCGATGCGCCGGCTGCGGATGACGGTGCCGCCGGTGGCACCCGCTGCACGAACCGCCTTCATCACATCATCGCTGAAGCCGCTGTTCACGATCGCTGCAACCAGAGAGTGTTTCGTTTCAGACATACTGTTTTCTTCCTTTCCGCTGGTATTCAGAACATCCTTGCCTGCATCGTGGTCCAGAATACGCAAGATCATGTTGTTTGCACCGTTCAAAGGGATCGTAAAAGCAATGCCGGTGTTGGCTTTGTGCAGCTGCAATTCCGTGTAGAGCTTTTCCATCAAAATCGGGGACAAATGCTTCGGGACCATGCTGACCAGAACACTTTTGTCAATGCTGCCAAGGCCGAGCATATCCATGATCTCGCTGGAGGCCGTCCCCTCGGCATTGAAGCGGTATTGCAGCGGCAGCGCCCCTTTTTTGAACATCTCGGCTGCGTGCTCCGCCAGCTTCGGCGTTGTGATCAGCACCAACAGCTGAAATGACACTTTCTTCTCATGCTCCATTTTAGTCGCCCTCCTCAAGATCAACGATCATGTCGCAGTCATCGGCGATTGCCGCCGGTACGGTCTGCGTCCGCTTGGCGGTTTTCAGCTTGTATACCAGCCCCATAAGCTGGATGGCGATCAGCGGCGTCAGGGCAACCAGCGCAACAACACCGAACGCATCGGTCATCAGGTTGCCGCCAAGCGCCTCACATACGCCGATGCTGAGCGGCAGCAAAAAGGTCGAGGTCATCGGGCCGCTGGCAACGCCGCCGGAGTCAAACGCAATGCCGATAAAAATATCCGGCACCATACGGGACAGCACCAGCGCGATGATGTACCCGGGGATGACAAACCACTGGATGGATATGCCGGTCAGCACGCGCAGCATGGCCAGACCGACACTGGCTGCCACACCGATCTGCATACAGCGGTTCATCATTTTGACCGAGATGGCGCCGTTTGTGACGGCCTCCACCTGATGGTTCAGCACCTGAATGGCAGGCTCTGCTTTGACAATGTAGTAGCCGATCAGCGCACCTATGGGAACCAGAATCCAGCGCAACGATAGCCCTGCCAGTTCCTTGCCAAGGTAGGCGCCAACGGGTGCAAACCCGACATTGGCACCGCACAAAAACAGCACCAGCCCAATATAGGTATACCCAAAGCCGACGATGATGCGCTTGATTTGCAGCCCATGGTAGCGGTGGGTCAGCCATTGGAAAATCAAAAACACCCAGAGGATCGGCACCAGCGAGAGAAGCACCTCCCTGGCGTAGAGCGGCAGCCCCTGCGCAAACACCCGGGCAACATCTTGCGTGGTGACAACGGTGGCAACATCGGTAAGGGTGTAGGCCGCCTCGGTCGGCTTAAAGAAACAGCCGAGGATCAGCACCGCCAGAATCGGCCCCACGCTGGAAAGCGCCACCAGACCGAAGCTGTCATTTGCCGCATTTTTATCGCTGCGCACCGAGGCCAGCCCGACACCCATGGCCATAATAAAAGGTACGGTCATCGGGCCGGTGGTGACGCCGCCGGAGTCGAAGGCCACTGCCAAAAACTCCTTGGGCACAAAAGCAGACACCAGAATGAGTGCCAGATAGCAAACGATCAGCAGCATCGACAGGCTGATCTTATAGCGGATACGCACGATGGCCAGCGCCAGAAACAGCCCCACGCCGACAGCCACCGTCATGATCAACACCATGTTCGGCACAGACGGCACCTGCCCCGCAAGAACCTGCAGGTCCGGCTCCGACACGGTAATGATGACGCCCATGAGAAACCCTGTCAGCAGGACTGTAAGCAATTTTTTCATTTTGGAGATCTGCACGCCAACGCCTTCGCCGAGCGGCGTCATCGCCATCTCTGCACCGAGCTGGAAAAAGCCCATGCCAACGATCAGCATCAGGGCGCCTGTCAGGAACATGACTACGCTTCCCAGCTCCATCGGGATCAGAAAGATGCTGAGCATCAGGACGATCCCGGTGATTGGAAGCACGGCAGAGAGCGACTCTCTGATTTTTTCTTTCAGTTTTACATTCAATTCTACGCCCACCTTTCAACAGAGAGTTGTTTTTTGCACGGTGCCTTCGGGGGCGCCGCATTCCCCCAAAAGCACGCCATTTTGTATATTTGCGTGCTCACGCAAATATCATTATCTATATTTTACACTACAAATGCCCACGCCGCAAGTTCTCTGCGGCAACTGTATTCATTCCGGTTTTTCTGAATTGCCGCTCTGGTATCGGCGCATAAAAATTTCCCGGTAACGAAAGTGGAAATCACCGGGAGAAGGAGAAGCAAAAAGCGCTGCAAGCCCCGAAAAAGGCTTGCAGCAGATCGGAAGAGCGTC
>ERZ507062.553-NODE-553-length-12986-cov-7.25234_pt1 | contig 12986 bp, 7 predicted proteins | sample MGYA00513786_ERZ507062 | MGnify/ENA metagenome assembly ERZ507062 | reverse complement strand
GCAAAATCCCGAGACATACGGGGCAAAATCCCATCACCGAAGGTGATTTGGAATGATTTTGACCAGGTTGCTGTGAACGGAGTGAACAGCAACATAAAACCTGCACAGAAAGGAGCACCCATGTACCGTATTTTTATCATCGAAGACGATGAGATCATTGCAAACCTTCTGAAAAAGAATCTCTGTTCCTGGGGATATGATGTCTCCTGCGCACAAGATTTTTCCAATATTATACAGGAATTTGCCCGTCTCGATCCGCAGCTCGTCCTGCTGGATCTGAAGCTGCCATTTTACAATGGTTTTCACTGGTGTGAGGAAATCCGCCGAATCTCTCAGGTACCGATCATCTTTATTTCCTCCGCTGCCGATAACATGAATATGGTCATGGCAATGAGCCGCGGCGCCGATGATTTTATTGCAAAACCATTTGACATGGATGTCCTGACTGCCAAAATACAGGCCATTCTCCGCCGCACCTATTCCTTCGGGACTCCCGGAAATGTACTGGAATACAAAGGTGCTCTCCTCAATCCGCCCCGCTGTACCCTGACCTGGAACGGCCACGATATCGCCCTTACCAAAAATGAGCTCCGCATTCTGGAGATTCTTCTCGAGCACGCTGGCCAAACAGTTTCCAGAGATGCGCTCATGACAAGACTCTGGGAAAGTGACAGCTTCGTTGACGACAACACATTGACCGTAAATATTACCCGCCTGCGCAGGAAACTGGAAGGTGAAGGCCTGAAAGATTTTATCATCACCAAAAAGGGGCTTGGCTACATGGTATAATACAAGAAGCACTGTAAGGTAATTTCTTATATGGAGCAATCACTTTATGAAACTCTTTCTCGACTACCTGAACAAAATAAAATTCCATATCCTGCTGATGATTTTTTCGACAATATTTACAGGGATCATTTTTTTCCTGTATCAGCTGTCGCCTGAACCGGTCCTGTACGTTGCACTCCTCTGGCTTTTGGCAGGACTTACCGCATGTATGACTGGCTTCAGTAACTACAGGAAAAAGCTGCAGCAGCTTACACTTGTAGCCACAGCACCGGATATCAATCTGTCCCGCATGGATACACCATCTGATCAGATTGAATCTCTTCAGCAGGATATCATGCATCGTCTGAATCAGATGCGTATGAATGTAGAAACCGCCGGCCAGAAATCTCTGGAAGAAATGACCGATTACTATACCATGTGGGCACATCAGATCAAAACTCCTATCTTTGCCCTGCGTCTGCTCCTTCAGGAAAATCCCTCCGCAAATAAAGAAGCTCTCGCTGAACTTTTCAAGATTGAGCAGTATGTCGAAATGGTTCTCGGTTATCTTCGTACAGAAGACATGTCTTCTGACCTGACACTTTCCTGCTGTTCTCTCGACTCGGTCATCCGCGATCAGATTCATAAATACGCCGGAATTTTTGTTTCCAGGAAGCTTTCCCTCACTTATGACGGAATCTCTGAAAGTGTCCTGACCGATGAAAAATGGCTCGGATTTGTGATCGGGCAGATTTTGTCAAACGCACTCAAATATACCCGTACCGGCGGTATCCATATTTATTTGAAAAATTCTCCTGTCAGGAACTATGTTTCAAACATAACTCCGACAACTCCCATTACACTCGTAATCGAAGACACCGGCATCGGCATTCGTGCAGAAGACCTGCCGCGCATCTTCGAAAAAGGCTACACCGGAGTCAACGGACGGGAAAGCAATCGTGCGACCGGAATCGGTCTGTACCTCTGCAATAAGATCATGAATTGCCTTGGCCATCGCATTTATGCAGTTTCCGAAGAGGGAAAAGGCACGAAAGTTTTTCTGGAATTTTCTCAGGAAAATCTGACGATGTACTGATCTGATGCTGACTATGGAATAAAATTCATCGTAACTGTTCAGTACCCTCACAGTTACGAGTCAAAATGCATTCCAAATCACCTTCGGTGATGGCATTTTGCCTTATATGTCTCGGGATTTTGGCAAAAACATGCCAAAACACCTCGCGGGATACTACCTTCTGAATAGTTACACTTCATCAAATAACTTTTTTGAAATCACCTTACAGAAATGTAAGGTTTTTTCGTATATTGTAACCTGCTTCGATGGCAGAAGCCGGGAAAAATTTCTATACTTGTCTCATCAATCAAAAGAAAGGAGCCCCGGTTATGGCTTTACTTGAAGTAACAAATATCAAAAAAATATACAGCACCCGCTTTGGCGGAAACAAAGTGCAGGCACTTTCCAATGTCACTTTTTCTGTAGAAGAAGGTGAGTTCGTCGCGATCATGGGCGAATCCGGTTCCGGAAAAACCACACTGCTCAACATCCTTGCATCTCTCGACCGTCCGACATCAGGAGAAGTTCTTCTCGAAGGAAAAAACATCGTCCACCTTACAGAAAAAGAAATCTCCGCTTTCCGAAGAAAAAATCTCGGTTTTGTTTTTCAGGATTTTAATCTTCTGGACACTTTTTCCTTACGCGACAACATTTATCTCCCACTCGTACTTGCCGGAGAAGATTACCGCGAAATGGAGCAGAAGATCCGACCGATTGCAAAAACACTTGGAATTACAGAGCTTCTGGACAAATTTCCATATGAAGTTTCCGGCGGCCAGAAACAACGTGCAGCTGTTGCAAGAGCACTGATCACAAACCCGAAACTGGTTCTTGCTGATGAACCGACCGGCGCACTCGACTCCCGTGCTGCATCTGCACTTCTTTCCATGTTTGGCGAGATCAACGAGGAGGGACAGACCATTCTGATGGTCACACACAGTGCACAGGCAGCAAGTCACGCATCCAGAGTACTTTTTATTAAAGACGGAGAAGTTTTTCATCAGATCTACAAAGGCAGTAAATCCCGTCAGGAAATGTATCAGATGATTGCCGACACACTTACTATACTGACGACGGGCGGTGAATATCATGCGTAAAGGAATTTTTTCAAAACTGGCCATCCAGAATATCCGCAACAATAAAAGTACCTACATTCCTTACATGATCACCTGCATCTTCTGCATCGCCATGATCTATATGATGGAATTCCTTCGTGACTGCCCGACACTTGATCAGGCCGTCCGCCATGCTGCCGAAGTCCGCATGATACTTTCCACCGGAGAAATCATTGTTATTATCTTCTGTGTGATCTTTTTGATCTACAGCAACAGTTTCCTGATGAAACAAAGACAGAAAGAAATCGGACTTTACAATGTTCTCGGTCTGGAAAAAACACATATCGGCATTGTTATGCTGCTGGAAACAATTATCACAACTGTGATCTCCCTCACAGCCGGAATCGCAGCCGGAATTCTTGGCAGCAAACTTGCGCTCCTTCTTCTGCTTCGACTGCTTCATATTCCCGCTGTACTTGGATTTTATGTTTCATTAAAGGGAATTGTTATCTGTATGGTGATGTTCGGCGGAATTTTTTTACTGATTCTGTTCTTAAATCTTGCCAAAATCCGCCTGAACCGTCCCGTCGAACTACTTCACGGCAACAATACCGGTGAAAAAGAACCTAAAGCAAAATGGCTTATGGCTCTGATCGGCTTTGTCTGCCTTGGCATCGGTTATTACCTCGCCATCACAACAGAGTCTCCAATCAGTGCAATTTCCATTTTTCTTCTTGCGGTAATTCTTGTTATGGCAGGAACTTATCTGCTCTTTACTGCAGGCAGTATTGTGATTCTGAAATTTCTTCGCCGCAGAAAAAAATTTTACTACAAAACCGGCAATTTTATCAGCATCTCCGGCATGCTTTACCGTATGAAACAGAATGCGGTCGGTCTGGCAAGCATCTGTATTTTAAGTACCGGCGTTCTGTTGATGATCTCCATGACGGTCTCCATTTACTTTGGCATGAATGATATTATGGTAAACCGTTATCCATACGATACGGATCTTTCCATTACCAGTGTCAGCGAAGAAGAATGTCAGACTGCCATAGATGCTTTTGAAAAAGCAATTTCCGATAATGCTGTTCCTGTAGATAAAAAAGCAGAAGAAATCTATCTCACGATCATCAGTCATTTCGATAACGGGCAGATTCAGATTGCAGAACCAAATACATTACGCGATTCTGCTTCCGTACTGACGCTCTCCCTTGTACGTCAGTCAGAATATGAAAAACTGACCGGAACAGATCCTGCATTACAGGATGGTAAGATTCTTGCGTGGGCTTCAAATATTTTTGAAAAATCAGATTCTCTCACTGTCAATGATTCCGTCTTTTCTGTAAAAAAATGGCTGGCGGATTCTCCTCTGACCTGTGGACGGGATATTGTCTATGGTAATGCTGTATTTGTCGTCACTGATTCTGATTTTAAAAAATTTGACAAGATGCGTACAGAAATGTATAAAGATGCCTCCTCATCTCCTGCCGGACAGGATCTGACTGTTCATCTCGGTCTGGACATCACCGGTTCTGATTCAACAAAAATCGCCTATGGCACACCGGTACTGGATGCAATAAAGGCTCTGAAAGATAATGGACAACTGTCTGATAACTCCTGGATCACTTCCGGAATACGTGCGCAGGAATACGATTCCTACTATGCAGACAACGGTTCTCTTCTGTTCATTGGAATATTCCTCGGTTCTCTTTTCCTCATGGGAACTGCCATGATCATCTACTACAAACAGATTTCAGAAGGATACGAAGACCAGAACCGATTTGAAATCATGCAGAAAGTAGGATTGAGTCACCGGGAAGTCAGAAGTTCAATCCGCCGCCAGATCCTGATGGTATTTTTCCTTCCTCTTCTCATGGCAATGCTTCATATTTCGATGGCATTTCCACTGATCCGCCGGATGCTCCTGCTCTTCGGCATGACAAACACAAAACTGTTCATCGGCTGTACTGCCGGAACAGTACTGATCTTTGCTCTGGTATACGGTCTGATCTACATCATGACTGCAAAATCTTATTATCATATCGTGGAACGAAAATAGAATTTAATAAACTAAACAAGGCCCCTCACCTGCAGAATTTCATCTGTAAGTGAAGGGCCTGTATTATTTCAGAATTGATCTAATTCAAAATCAGATATTCAGAAGGTCGCTGAATACTTTCAGTGCGCCGTCTGTTTCGTGTGCAAGAACACGTTTTGCAAGTACTTTACCAAGCTGTACACCTTCCTGATCGAAGCTGTTTAAGTTCCACAGGAATCCCTGGAACATAACCTTGTTTTCGAAGTGAGCAAGAAGTGCACCGAGGCTTGCCGGATTTACCTGCTCGCCGATGATGATGCTGGACGGACGTCCGCCTTCGAAGTTCTTGTTATTGTTATCATCTGCTTTACCGCATGCAAAAGCCACGATCTGAGCTGCTACGTTTGCACAGAGTTTCTGCTGGCTTGTGCTGTCCTGGATCACTACATCTGTACCCATCTGATTGTTCTTAAATCCGATGAACTGAAGAGGTACGATGTCAGTTCCCTGATGAAGAAGCTGATAGAAGGAATGCTGTCCGTTTGTTCCCGGTTCACCGAAGATTACCGGTCCTGTCACATAATCTACAGGCTCACCGAAACGGTTGACAGATTTTCCGTTGGATTCCATATCAAGCTGCTGTAAATGTGCCGGGAAACGACTCAAAGCCTGTGAATACGGAAGTACTGCCGTGCTTGGATATCCGAGGATATTTCTCTCGTATACACCGATCAGTGCATCCAGCATAGCCGGGTTCTGCATTACATCTTCATTCTTTGCAAGTCTGTCTTCTTCTGCTGCACCTTCCAGGAACTGTGCAAATACTTCCGGTCCGAATGCCAGAGATAATACAGCACCACCAACAGCAGATGTAGAAGAATAACGTCCACCGATATAATCATCCATAAAGAATGCAGCAAGATAATCATCACTCTTTGCAAGAGGAGATGTCTCACTTGTAACAGCGATCATATGCTTTGATGCATCCAGACCGGCTTTCTTGAGGGCGTCTTTTACAAAAGATTCGTTTGTCAGTGTTTCAAGAGTTGTACCTGATTTTGATACCAGTACGAAAATGGAATGTGCAACATCGATGGAATTCAGAACTGCTGCTGCGTCGTCCGGATCTACGTTGCTGATGAATTTGGCTTCCATTTTGAATTTGTCGTTTTTCTTTGCCCAGTTTTCAAGAGCAAGGTACATTGCGCGAGGACCAAGGTCACTTCCGCCAATACCGATCTGAACAACAGTTGTAAATTTCTCACCTGCTGCATTTGTGATCTGACCTGCATGTACTTTGTTTGCAAAATCAGCGATCTTCTGCTGCTGTTCTACATAGAAAGCACGCTTGTCCACACCATCTGCTGTAACAGTATCTCCAAGCTGTCCACGGGTAAGCTGATGAAGAACAAGACGTTTTTCACCTGTATTGATCACTTCTCCATTATAAAGAGCTGCATATTTTTCTGTAAGCTGAGCTTCTTTTGCAAGTTTCTTAAGAGCTTCCAGTACATCATCATCTACCTGCTTTGCAGCATAGTTATATGCCATTCCTGCTGCCATCGGTACGCTGTAATTCTTTACACGCTCTGCACCGTTCTCGCCGGTCATCACTTCTGCAAGATTTACTTTTTTTACATTGGAAAGCTCTTTGTATGATTCAAGAGTATCCAGATTGTTCCAGGTAATCATAATCAGATTCCTCCTTAAAATTAAATATTCCTGCTGTTTCAGGATTCATTCTCAATCTCTTTGATTATAATATCAAATGGGGGTAAATTCAACCCCGCAGTTCCACACTCATCTCATGCCATGCCTCGCCGCCCCAGACAGACCCGCCGATACCATGATCTTTGAAGCCAAACTTCTGATACATTTCTACTTTATCCGGCAGGCAGGTCAGGATCAGTTTTTCTCTGCCGTTTGCTTTTTCACGCTCTTTATAGCAGCGCACCAGTTCCCTTGCCAGTCCCTGACGCTGATATTCCGGAAGTACATCCAGTCCCAGAAGCATGATATTCTTTCCCTTCGGATCATGCACCTCTGCATCTGTAAAAAAATCATCCGTCAGATGTTCTCTGTCTGTGGCAAGTCCGTTAAGAAATCCTGCAATTCGTCCTGTAGTACGATCTTCTGCTACAAGAAAAAGCTCCGGTGCTTTATCCACACGTTTTTCCATGTGTTCATAAGAACATGCTTCATTTGGCGGAAAACAGATCTTCTCTATCTCTGCTGCCTGTGCGATTTCCTCCTGACGTATATTTCTAAAAATATACTTTTCAGTTAATCTACTCGTGTCGTTTTTCTCTGTCATGACCTGTATCTCCATTTTATTTATCCTGAATTATAATTTCTTGTACAATATTACCATTTTTACGTATCATATGCCACCAACAATTAAACACACACCCGTATTCTCTCAGTCGCAGTTCACTCTTATATATAGTTTTTTCAGCAGTCATACCGATTAAGTATGTATTTTTTCTTTACATGCAATATAAAAGGGTATAACATGGAAGTAAACTAATATTACGTAAAGGCGGGTAAAATTATGGACTATTCAATTAACACAAAATGCGTTCAGGCCGGTTATACGCCGGGCAACGGAGAACCTCGACAGATTCCGATCTATCAGTCAACAACCTTCAAATATGATACCAGTGAAGATATGGGCAAACTGTTTGACCTCGAAGCATCCGGTTATTTTTATTCCAGACTTCAGAATCCGACAAATGATTATGTTGCTGCAAAAATCACCGCACTCGAAGGCGGCACTGCCGGAATGCTTACTTCTTCCGGTCAGGCTGCAAATTTCTTCGCAATTTTTAATATCTGCGAAGCAGGCAGCCACATTGTTTCCTCCTCTTCCATCTATGGCGGTACATATAACCTTCTTGATGTCACCATGAAAAAAATGGGGGTTGATGTTACTTTCGTTGATCCGGACTGCACCGAAGAAGAATTAAATGCTGCTTTCAAAGACAACACAAAAGCCGTTTTTGGTGAATCTATCGCCAACCCGGCACTGACTGTCCTCGATATCGAAAAATTTGCAAAAGCTGCACACGCACATGGCGTGCCGCTTATTGTGGACAACACCTTCCCGACACCGGTAAATTTACGTCCGATCGAATGGGGTGCTGATATTGTTACTCATTCCACGACCAAATATATGGACGGTCACGGCGCTGCACTCGGTGGTGCGATCATTGATGCCGGCAAATTTGACTGGATGGCTCACGCAGACAAATTCCCGGGGCTCTGCACACCGGATGATTCCTATCATGGAATTACCTATGCAGAAAAATTCGGCAAAGAAGGTGCTTTCATCACCAAATGCACCTCTCAGCTTATGAGAGATCTGGGATGTGCACAGTCTCCGCAGAGTGCTTTTATACTGAATCTTGGTCTGGAATCTCTTCATGTACGTATGCCGCGCCATGTAGAAAACGGACAGGCTGTTGCTGAATTCCTTGAAAAACATGACAAAGTGGAATTCGTCAACTACCCGACACTTCCATCCAACAAGTACTATGAAATTGCCAAAAAATATATGCCAAACGGCGGATGTGGTGTTGTATCCTTTGAATTAAAAGGCGGTCGTGCCGCAGCAGAAAAATTCATGAAAAATCTGAAACTTGCTGCCATCGAAACACATGTGGCAGACGCAAGAACCTGCTGCCTGAACCCGGCAACCTCCACGCACAGACAGATGAACGATGAACAGCTTGCCGCTGCCGGAATCCCGGCCGGACTGATCCGTATCTCCTGTGGCCTGGAAGATAAGAATGACCTGATCGCAGATATCGCCCAGGCACTGGATGCAATCTGAAAATAAGAATTTTTAATTAACTGAAAACACCGGGTGCGTCATTGACGCACCCGGTGTTATTGGTTTATTTCTTTATTTTGACTTTCTTTGCAGAACTCCATTCGGAATAATAGGTTACTCCGGATACTTTTTTGTAGGAGCGTACTTTCACAGAATAAGTTGCTTTCTTTTTGAGTGATTTAAGCACTTTGTTCAGTGTTTTATTTGACTTGACAGTAATTGTTTTCTGTTTTTTACCAGTCTTATAATTCACCTGATATCCGTTTGCTTTTGTATTCCTTGTCCATTTTACAGTTGCTTTCTTTGACGCGTTGTTCTTGACAGATGAAATGCGGTTCTGTTTGAGGTAATAATACGTTTTTCCAACATATGCGCCTTTTATGCTTCCTTTATAAGCACAAACTGCATATGTGTATTTTCCACCATTTGTCGTTGCCCCAGTATCTGTATATGCAGCTGTTGCTCCGTTGGTAACCGTCTTGATTGCCTTATATCCGCCTTTTCCGTACGCTCTGTAGATGATATAGCCCTGTGCTCCACTGACTCTGTTCCAGGTCAGTTTTATGCCTTTCTTCGCATTTGCAATTGATGTGATATTTACTGTATCAAGTTTTTCAACTACAGGGGCTACCGGCTCCTTCTGCTTTTCAACAATCTGGAAGGACACGGTTTTAGTGTCTGTGTAATTTCCGATACCGGTAACAGAAACACTTGCTTCTCCCACACGGTTGTTGTCCTGATATTCCAGACGATAATCTGTGCCCTCACTTAAAGTAGTGTCTTCCAGAAGTACCGTCACTTCCGGTTTTACTTCTTTTCCGTCATAAACATATGTAAAAGCAGACAGCTTAACTTCGCAGGACTTGATGTTTTTAAGAGTTCTCGTGGTGCGTGATATTTCTTCTTTACAAAGTGTACATCTCTGTACCTCATCATATTCCACATCGCCGTTTTCCAGTGTTTTCTGATGCTCTATCATCTGTTCGATAACATGATTTTCATTGACACCAACTGCAACCATCGTACTGGCTTCTTCATGGTTTGCATCACCGGAAACAGTTACTTTGATCAGTGCAAGGCCAGCTTTTTTACCCGTAACTGTTGTCTCATTGATATCAACCAGATCAGGAGTGGAGGTTTTAAGAGAGATATCACCGATTCCATCTGCCTGAATTTCCGTTGATGCCTTGACATGAATCTGTTCATCCGTGCTTGCAGCCAAAACAGACTGTTTTGCTTTTGCAATAGTAAAGCCTTTTTCCACTGTTCCTTTAATGCTGACATCTCCTGTTTTTGCAGTTATGATGACTTTTGCATTTCCTGCATTAACATTATCCGCATAGGTAACTGTATAATCTTCTTCACTTACAATTCCGTTGCTGTTTTTTACAGTAATCTTTGGTGTTTTTTCTTTACCGTCATAAGCTGTTTTATGGTAAGAAAGTGTAACCGTACAGTCGCTGAGAGCTGTCTGACCTGACATCGGAATTTCTTCTGTATATTTTGCATCACAGTCGGCGCACTTGTACTCTATCGTTCCTTTTGACAGATAAGTAGCCTGTTTGGTAACTGTTCCTTTATCCCATTTATGCGGTGCCAGATCTGTCTCTTTGCCTTTATAGCTGTCTCCACAGTCTGTGCAGGTATATGTAATAAAGCCTTTTGTTGTACAGGTAGATTCTGTTATGGTCTCTTCATAATTGTGTCCCTTTGCCCTGCGGATATCTGACTTCGTTTCATAATCACAGTTTTCGCAAGTCAGAAGTGTGTAACCTTCTTCGGTACAGGTTGGGTCTTTCACCGTGCGTTTATATGTATGGCCTGTTGCACTCTTATAATCAGATACATACTCATTTCCGCAGACATCACAGATATTTTCTGTATATCCTCTGGAAACACAGGTTGGAGCAACAACCTTTTTCGTATATTTATGGCCGGACGCTCCCACATAGTTATCGCGATAAGAATACCCACAGTTTTTACAGCTATAATAGGTATAGCCACGTTCTGTACAGGTCGGTGCTTTCACCGTAGCTTCATAATCATGTTCCAGCGGCTCTGTCCATGTATCTGTATAAGAATAATCGCAATTTTTACACTGGTGAATCGTATATCCCTGCATCTGACATGTTGATTTTACAACAGTATCTTCGTAGACATGTTCTGTTCTTGGCTTGTAGTCTTCATATTTCGTATTTTTACAAAGCTGACATGTATAAACTGTATATCCATCTCTGGAACATGTTGGCTCGATCACTGTACCGTCATCATACTGATGTGCTGTCGGATCTGTTTCTAATTCCGTCCTGAATTCTTCCTTGCAGTTGCTGCAGACCTGAACATCGTAACCCTTTTCATTACAGGTTGCATCTTTATGATCTTTCACTGTCAGCTTATGTCCCGTAGCCGGAAGTACCTCTGTAAAGCTCTTATTACAATAGTCGCAGACAAAGGTTCTCTCTCCTGCCTCTGTACATGTTGCCGGAGTAAGCGACGTGCTCTCCGCTGACATATGGATCGGATTCGGCATGATATTATAAGAACTGTTATTCAGGAGATTCTGTGCTTCAGAGGAATTCCATGTATCATTGCAGGCATAGTAGGTAATTTTTCTTGGCCGGAAATTATCCATTTCAAACAGATAATTAAAATTGTTGAAATCTCCTAAAAATATAAGTTCATCAACACTTCCAGAAAATGCAGATATTCCCATTGATGTCACACCTGCCGGTATCTGGATGCTCTTAAGAGCTGAACATCCGCCAAATACACTGCCACTGACTCCGATATTTTTCAACTTACTGTCCTTTGTAAATTCTACCTCTTTCAAATTTGAACAGTAGTTAAATGCACCATCTGATATCGTTATTACTGTAGCCGGTATTGTAATTCTTTCTAATTTCTCACAATTTAGGAACGCACAATCTTCTATAATCGTTGCTCCGTCAGGTACTGTGATTTTCTCTAAACTTGTACAATCCTGAAACATCTTTCTGGAAATTTTTTCTATCTGTATATCCTGTGCAAATATACACTGTGTCATTCCACTGCACATTGCAAAAGCAGCTTCTCCGATTTCAGTAACACTTGAAGCAATTCCAACCTTCGATATTTTTTTACATTTTGCAAAAGCATACGCGCCTATCGTCTGAAGATAATTCGGAAGCTTGTCTCTTGTTAATTCAAGTTTCTCACATCCCAGGAATGCACTTCTTCCTATGGTTTTCACATTTTCATGAAAAACAACTTCCCTGATTTCTTTACCACAGTTAAACGCGTAATCTCTGATACTGGTAATCTCGTCCGGAATTACCAAATGCTCCAGTAATTCGCCATCTACATAATATTTGATTGTCGGACTCTTACTGGACAGCTCAATATCCTCACTTGAAAAGAAATTAGGACCTTCTTCCATACTGAGCCAACTGGTCAGATCCTCAATATATACTGTGTCTATTCTATTATTACTGCTTGACCCAAAAGCATAGTTGTCACATCTTTTCAAACTTGCAGGCATCCGGATGCTTCTCAGACCTGAGTCCCAAAATGCCCCGCTTCTTATAGTAGTTAGTTTTTCTGGTAGCTCTATTTTCTCTAATGTTTTACAGCCGCTGAATGCATAGCCATCTATTGTAATCAGATTAGCAGGTAATTTTACTTTTTCTAATACTTTACAATCAGAAAATGCACGATAACCTATCGTTTTAATACCATCGTCAAGCTCTGCCCACTTCAGATTACTCAAGCCGTAAAAACCCCCAATATCTGTAATTCCCTTTTTAATTCTTACACCTTCAAAATATTTTCTGTATTCTCCCCATGGAGCATCTGTTATTTCATCGCCATGTGACCATGAATAGCTTTTCATTGATTCTTTCTGATCTGTATTTGGTGCAATCTCCAATACTCCATCCGGTGTGATTCCCCAGAAAATATTGTCATCATCGCCACAGACAATATATGGTGCCGGAATCACTTCTTCAATTACCTCACCGCATTTCTGGCAGGTCTTTGTTAAAGTACCGGTCTGATCACGCTCTGCCGGTTTTGTTACCACATTATTCCATTTATGCGTCGTTCCATAAGCCTTGGTAACTGCAAATCCCCAGTCATCTGTACTGTAGTCTGTTGTCAGTTTCAATGTCGCGGAACTTCCCGGTACAATCACGGTCTTTCCTGCAAGCTGATCATTGATAAACTTCTGATACAGTTCTCCGT
>ERZ507062.529-NODE-529-length-13830-cov-13.3111_pt1 | contig 13830 bp, 16 predicted proteins | sample MGYA00513786_ERZ507062 | MGnify/ENA metagenome assembly ERZ507062 | reverse complement strand
GTTTTTCCCTTCATCTCTCAAAAAATCTGACGACGCAATCTGCATACGTCAGATATGAAACAGACTCTCATATTTCACAAAAATGCTCGTGAATACAGCAAGTATTCACTCCGCTTTTTGTTTCATCTGACGAAAAATTTGACGACGCATCTGTCGCACAATCTTTGTGCGGTGTTGCCATAAAGGCTTTAAGGAGGAGTGTTCATGAAAGAAATCGAATTCAATTTACTGGACGAACCGTGGATACGCGTGAGAGATGATTCCTGTCAGGTGCATGAAGTGTCATTGACAGACGCACTTCTTCACGCACATCAATATACCTCGCTAAGCGGTGAATTGCCAACGCAGGATATTGTCATTCTTCGTCTGATGCTTGCAGTGCTGCATACGGTTTTTTCCAGAGTCGATGCGGACGGCAATGCGGCAGAACTGGAAGACGAAGAAGAAGCGGTTGAGAGGTGGACAGATCTTTGGGAACTTGGTCAGCTTCCGGAGGAACCGATTCGCGAATATCTGGAAAAATGGCATGAACGGTTCTGGCTGTTTCATCCGGAAAGACCTTTTGGACAGGTGGCAGGGCTGGCATACGGCACGCAGTATGGTGCTTCCAAATTGAATGGTGAAATTTTGGAGAGCGGTAATAAGGTCCGATTGTTTTCCTCTTATTTTGGCGAAGAAAAGACAGCACTATCCTATGCACAGGCGGCAAGATGGCTGCTGTATCTGAATGCATTTGATGATTCATCTGGAAAGCCAAAAGGAACAGAAAAAAAGGAAGGAGATGACAAGCTTCAGTCCATAGGAGTTGGTTGGCTTGGAAAACTTGGAGTTGTTTTTGCAAATGGTGAAAATTTATTTGAAACCCTATTGCTGAATCTTGTTATGGTAAATGGAAATCAAGTGGAAAGCAAGGAAAAACCACTATGGGAATCCAGTTCTGTATGCAAAGAAGAAAGACGAAAAATTCCACTTCCGGATAATCTTGCAGAACTTTATACATTACAGTCAAGACGTATTTCCTTGGAACGTGAGAATGATGTGGTAACCAGCTATCACTTGATTGGCGGAGATTTTTTTCAAGAGGAGAATGCATTTATTGAGCCAATGACAATGTGGAAAATTGAAAAAGAAACTACATACAAACCGCAATTACATAACTATGAAAAACAGATGTGGCGAGATTTTGCTTTGCTGTATGATAATCGGGGAAATAATCATATTGTTGGTGTGATTCAATGGATACAATGTATTGCTGAAAGAATAAATTTACAGATGATACAGACATCAATCGTGTCTGTTCAGTATGTAAAGAAAAAATCTTCTGTAGAAAATATATTCTGGGATTCTCTTATGGTAAACAAGCAGTTGCTGATAGACATTGGTGCAAACTGGCGGGAAAAAATCAAAGTAGAGATCAACAGATGCGAACAGCTTGCAGATGCCATTCGCAAATTAGCCGGTAACTTATATCTCGCATCAGGCGGAACCAAGGGCGATGCCAAGAGCTGGGATAAGACTTTTCTGAAATCCAGAAAATCTGCCAGTGCACAGCTGTACTTCCGTCTGGACATGCCGTTCCGTCGCTGGCTGGCTGGGATCACTCCGGAAGAAGTGGATTCTGCTGATTATGAAACAGAGGAAAGGGTATTTTCTGCATGGCAGAAAACTGCAAAGACAATCGCATACAGCTGTGCGGAAGAACTGGCAATGCATGCGGGAGATGCTGCTATGGTAGGACATGAGATAAAAAATGAGAAAAGCGGAGACAGTGTTCGATATTCTGCCCCGAAAGCAATTCATCAATTCCGCATACAGGTGGCAGAAATCTATAAAAAGATCTAGTGAAAGGAGATGAAATCATGTCAAAGATCGACGATGTCAGAAATTATACCTATCGGCAAATTCAGTTTTTGATCCGGCAAAAGGAAACCAGTGTCGGAAAAGCGATGCTTGCCAATCTGCGTAGAGGCATTGGAAAAACACCGGGAGAGCTTCCGGAATTGTGGGGAGCATTTCTGAATGAAATGCCGTCAGAACTTTACGGAAATTCCGGTATGCCGAGCGAAGGCGAGTGGGCTGTCTATATTGCATTGACTTTGTTTGCCCTGCATCAGCAGGGGAATGCTGAACCGGTGCACTGTGAGAAAGTATCCCTCGGCACGGCTGCTGCCAGGTTGATGAATGAAAAAACAGAAGAAGAACGAGGACGAATTCTGCGAAGATTTGGTCCGGTTGTTACGGCAAAGAGCATGCAGGAACTGTCACACCATTTAAGAGGATTGATCCAGCTCTGCAAAGCAAAAGGCGTGCGGCTGGATTATGTACAGCTTGCAGGAGATATTTACCGTTTTCAGTTTCTGGAGAGCCGGAAAGAAGTACAGCTTTCGTGGGGACAAGACTTTTATTATGTTGAAAAAGGAGAAAAACAATGAGTATTTATGTTGATTTTCATGTGTTGCAGACCGTTCCGCCCAGCTGTGTCAATCGTGATGACACAGGAAGCCCCAAGACCGCTGTCTACGGCGGTTCCGTCAGAGCGAGAGTTTCGTCGCAGGCGTGGAAGCATGCCATGAGAAAGGAATTCCGGGGCATGTTTGCGGAAGATGATCTGGGAAACCGCACGAAAAATGTTGTGCAGCTGGTTGCACAGGAAATGCAGTCTATAGATGCTTCTCTCGATGAAAAGAAGTGCCTGAAGAAAGCGGCAGATGCGTTGGATGCAGCCGGAATCAGCCTGAAAGCGAAAAAAAAAGAGGAAATCAAAAAGGCAGATGCGTTGTTTTTTATGAGCAACCGGCAGGCAAAGGAAATTGCCCGACTTGCATGCGGGGACACAGCAGACAAAAATGATTTCAAAAAGGCTTTGAAGGAATATCCGTCTGTAGACATTGCCCTGTTTGGACGAATGGCTGCGAGCGACCCGACATTGAATTACGATGCCGCTTCTCAGGTTGCCCATGCGATCTCCACGCATGCTGTCCAGAACGAGTACGATTATTTTACTGCGGTAGATGATATTTCAGAGGACGACAATGCCGGAGCAGGCCACCTCGGAACCGTAGAATTCAACTCGTCCACGTTGTATCGCTATGCTAATGTGAATGTGTCTGAACTGCGGAAGACACTGGACGATGCCGCTGATGTGGCTGTGGTCGTGCGTAAATTTGCAGAAGCATTTATCCGTTCTATGCCGACCGGTAAGGAAAATACCTTCGCAAACCGCACATTTCCGGACGCTGTTTATGTGACGATCCGAATGGATCAGCCTGTCAACCTGTGCGGTGCATTTGAAAAGCCTGTTCGTGCATCGGAAGACGGTTATGCTACAGAATCGGAAAAGCGGCTGGCAGCGTATGCAAAGAAAATATACAGCCGGTATGCGGCAGAGCCGAAGGCAGCTTTTTGCATTGGCGATGCACTTTCGGATATTGCACAGCAGATGTCTTTGCCGGAGCTTCTGGACACACTGGAATCCGATTTGCGGGAACAAGTCAGTGAGGCATAACAAAAATGGCAGTATTATTGTTGCGGTTGGCTGCCCCGTTACAGGCGTGGGGCAGTAACTCGAAATTTATCATTCGGAACACAGAACGGGAGCCGACGAAAAGCGGTGTGGTCGGAATGCTTGCTGCCGCACTGGGCATACAGAGAAATGATGATCCGAAAAAGCTGGAGCCGCTTACAGCACTGCGTTTTGGCGTTCGTGCGGAAAAAGAGGGCAGGCTTTTGAAAGACTTTCATATGGTGCATTCTCCCAAAACAACAGATGTTACAGAACGGCACTATCTTTCTGATGCAGTTTTTCTGGTAGCACTGGAATCGGAGGACACTGCCTTTTTGCAGAAAATTGCAGAGGCATTGCAGCATCCGGTTTATCCGTTGTATCTCGGCAGAAAATCGTGCCCGCCGACACTTCCGATCGTATGGGGTGTACGGGAAAAAAGTCTGGAAGCAGTTTTGAAAGAAGAACCGCCTCTTTGCAACGAGAAAGCCGGCACATTCCGCATCGCCTATGAAGTGCCGTTCGGCGGTATTCCGGTGCAGGACGTTCCGCAGTCGTTTTCTCAGCTGCACAGACAGCATGGCTGGCGTATGAAGTGCGAAGAGATCATCACCGGCAAAGAACATGACCCGTTTTCGGAATTGTGAGGTGTCGTATGTATCTGACAAGAATTCAATTAGATCTGACAAAGACGAAAACCATGCAGGCGTTGGTGGCACCAAAATTGTTTCACGGTGCCATTGAATGTGCAGAGCCGGAGGGAAGAACGCGGAAACTCTGGAGATTGGATACCCTCAATGGAAATCAGTATCTTCTGATTTTGACGGAATCTCCGCTGGACTTTTCGGAAGTTGTAAGGCAATTTGGCACAGGGACATGTGCAGAAACCAAAAAATATGATGTTCTGCTTGACAGGATTACAAACGGAAGCAAGTGGCAGTTCCGGCTGAAAGCCAATCCGGTTGTTTATAAGAAGATCGCACAGTCCAAAAGAGGAAAACCGGTTGCACATATTACGACTGCGTATCAGGAAGAATGGCTGGAAAAACAGGCGGCGAAACATGGCTTTGCACTGGAAGAAGACCAGTGGCTTGTAACAGAATCTAAATGGTATCGTTTCCGAAAAGGGGACAGCAGGCAGTATGTGCGGATACTGGCAGTTACATATGAAGGGGTTCTGACTGTGACAGATGCCGAATGCTTTCAGTTGTCCCTTATGCAGGGAATCGGCAGAGGAAAGGCATATGGACTTGGAATGCTGACCGTGGCAGGGGAGCACTGATGGCAGAACAAAACGGTATGGAAAAGCCGGATTTGCAAGCACTTCCGACGATCAACGACCGTATGACGTTTCTCTATCTGGAACACTGCAAGATCCATCGGGAAGACGGTGCGATCACAGCACGTGATCTGGAAGGCACGCTGTACATTCCGGCGGCAGCAATTACTGTGCTGCTGCTTGGACCGGGGACAGACATTTCTCATCGAGCCATGGAACTGATCGGTGATACGGGGATCAGTGTGATCTGGGTCGGAGAACATGGGGTGCGATATTATGCACATGGGAGAGCTCTGAATTCTCACAGCACGTTGCTGGAAAAACAGGCAAAATTGGTTTCTAACACCAGAAAGCACCTTGATGTTGTCCGCAAAATGTACGAGATGCGGTTTGCAGATGCAGATGTGTCAGGCATGACATTGCAGCAGCTGCGGGGACGTGAAGGTGCACGAATGCGAAAAATCTATCGGGAGCAAGCGAAAAAATGGGACGTTTCGTGGGACGGGAGAAAGTATGATGCAGAAGACTTTTCTGCAAGCGATCCGGTGAATCAGGCTCTTTCTGCCGGAAATGTCTGTCTTTATGGGCTTGCTTCTGCGGTAATCACTGCACTGGGCTGTGCACCGAGTCTGGGATTTATCCATGTCGGGCATGAATTTTCCTTTGCCTATGACATTGCAGACTTGTATAAAGCAGAGGTCACGATTCCGCTTGCCTTTGAACTGGCAGCAGAGGAGCCGCCTGATCTTCCCAATATCATGCGTAGAAGGGTTCGGAATGTGTTTTCGGAAACCAAGCTGTTGGAGCGAATGGTGAAAGATGTCAAATATCTTTTGCAGGAATCCCAGCCGCAGGAGCAGCAGGAAGTTGTTTATTTGTGGGACAATTTGAAAGAACATGTGGAGTACGGCATTTCTTATGGTAAATATGAGGATGGAATATGATTGTACTTACGATATCAAATTGTCCGCCGAAACTGCGTGGAGATCTTTCAAAATGGCTGCTTGAGATCAATACAGGTGTTTATGTGGGGCGTGTGAGTGCCAGAGTTCGTGAGGCACTCTGGCAAAGAGTTTGCGAGAATATCCGTGACGGACAAGCTACGATGGTGTTTACTGCGAACAATGAGCAGCATATGGATTTCTATGTGCATAACACGGCATGGGAGCCGGTCGATCTGGACGGCATAAAACTAATGAAGCATCCGCATCGTCATAACGCCGCGGAGAGTGGTTTAAAAGCAGGCTTTAGTAATGCTGCAAAACAGCGAATGGGAGCAAAGAAACGCAGAAGATCTGGTTCCCGTTCAGATGCCGACAGCGTGGAAGAATCTTTTGTAATTATCGACATAGAAACAACAGGCCTTGCAGCTGAAAAAGATGAAATTCTGGAACTTGGAGCAATACGGGTTCGGAATGGAAAGTGTGTGGACGAATATCAGCAGCTGATACTGGTTCATAATGAAATTCCGGAAACGATCACTGCATTGACGGGAATTGAGAATGCATCTGTCAAAGCAAATGGAATCCCTATTCAAGATGCCTTAGCTGCATTTTATGATTTTATAGGAAGCAGTATGGTGTTGGGGTATTGTATTGATTTTGATAAAAAATTTCTCGAAACTGAAAGCCAAAGAAATGGCATGGATTTTCCAGAAATGGATACCTATGATGTAATGCAGGCTGCAAAAAGCAAAATAAAGGGGTTGAGAAGTTATAAACTCGAAACAATAGCAAACATATTGGGAATTCCGGCAAAGCAGGAGCATCGTGCACTGGCAGACTGTCAGCTTTTGTATCAGGTGTATTGCAAACTAAATGAAAATGAAGCAGGCTGATGGAAAAAGTAACGCTGTTTTGTGATCTTTTTAGTCTTTTCCCCGCATAGGCGGGGGTGATCCCCGTGTCAACGAAAAATGAGAATCCCGCATCGACTTTTCCCCGCATAGGCGGGGGTGATCCCCATGATACCGATTTCAGACTTCGTTGTCATGTCTTTTCCCCGCATAGGCGGGGGTGATCCCGAAACATGATTGAATTTAACCATGATGTGCTTCTTTTCCCCGCATAGGCGGGGGTGATCCTAAGAACATATGCCCGTATCGCAAGAAAACATGCTTTTCCCCGCATAGGCGGGGGTGATCCTGATCGCTGCGGCACAGGAACTGAAACGGTTGGCTTTTCCCCGCATAGGCGGGGGTGATCCTGATACGGTTATCCATATGCAACACCCCATTTTCTTTTCCCCGCATAGGCGGGGGTGATCCTACTTTTCAAATCGTTGATGATGATGTTCCAGACTTTTCCCCGCATAGGCGGGGGTGATCCTATGCTGCATATAAAGCGGCTGAAAAGCTTGGTCTTTTCCCCGCATAGGCGGGGGTGATCCTATCAATGCCATTATCACGAAGCAAAGAAAAATCTTTTCCCCGCATAGGCGGGGGTGATCCTTATCTACATCTGAAAAATCTGTACTTCTCAATCTTTTCCCCGCATAGGCGGGGGTGATCCTATCCGGCGTTCCGTCTTCTGTCTGCACATCAACTTTTCCCCGCATAGGCGGGGGTGATCCTATTTCTATTAGACCGATTTTTTTAAGCAAATCCTTTTCCCCGCATAGGCGGGGGTGATCCTATGACGAGTACCATTCCTGAGATGAGATCGTTCTTTTCCCCGCATAGGCGGGGGTGATCCTGCCGCATACCAGAACCTTCGGCGGAGCCGCTTCTTTTCCCCGCATAGGCGGGGGTGATCCCAGGGGCTTTTGACAATTTGCGACGGAAATGACCTTTTCCCCGCATAGGCGGGGGTGATCCTGTACATTTTTAGTGACCTGATTGATGCTAATGCTTTTCCCCGCATAGGCGGGGGTGATCCTTATTTCCAAACAGACAAATTTTAACGGAAAAGCTTTTCCCCGCATAGGCGGGGGTGATCCTCCTGTGCATCAGGATTGCTTGCCAGTGCCTCGCTTTTCCCCGCATAGGCGGGGGTGATCCCGAGTTGAGCCGAAAACTTGACATTGACCCCTCCTTTTCCCCGCATAGGCGGGGGTGATCCTCAGTAGCAGCGGAGCAAAGATACGCAAATACGCTTTTCCCCGCATAGGCGGGGGTGATCCTATAGGCATTCTGCCACTTACCACGACGCACACCTTTTCCCCGCATAGGCGGGGGTGATCCCAACCGTGTCAATTGCCCGAATGTGTCTAGTGGCTTTTCCCCGCATAGGCGGGGGTGATCCCATATCCATTAAGCTGTTTCGTGTTATCATGATCTTTTCCCCGCATAGGCGGGGGTGATCCCACCAGTACAGGCGGCGGGCTGGACGGAACTTTCTTTTCCCCGCATAGGCGGGGGTGATCCTATCGGTTTTCCGCAGTGTTCACACAAAAGCAACTTTTCCCCGCATAGGCGGGGGTGATCCTCAATTTGATCCCTAACGCCTTGAATGGTGCGTCTTTTCCCCGCATAGGCGGGGGTGATCCTAGTTCTTTGTACTGTTTTGCGGCATAAGTTGTCTTTTCCCCGCATAGGCGGGGGTGATCCCGTCTTGCCCAAGCCCATGCCTAATCGTGATAACTTTTCCCCGCATAGGCGGGGGTGATCCCTTAAGGTTGAACGTGTCAAAGGCGGTGTGTAGTCTTTTCCCCGCATAGGCGGGGGTGATCCTTCTTTAGTTTCGCTTCGAGTGTTCGCAGTGCCCTTTTCCCCGCATAGGCGGGGGTGATCCGTATATGTGGACGCTAGCGACATTTCGGACACGCTTTTCCCCGCATAGGCGGGGGTGATCCTGCGGTCGGATCCCGGATCATACTGCCAAGATAACTTTTCCCCGCATAGGCGGGGGTGATCCCCACGGGCGGGGGCAGAACGGAGAGAGCGAAGCCTTTTCCCCGCATAGGCGGGGGTGATCCCGCCATCGGTCTGGCTCTGGACTGCGACCAGTACTTTTCCCCGCATAGGCGGGGGTGATCCTGGGACGTGGGGAGCATGAATCCGGACGGCTCGCTTTTCCCCGCATAGGCGGGGGTGATCCCGCCGGACTTGTATGCCCAGCTGATCGCAGAGACTTTTCCCCGCATAGGCGGGGGTGATCCTATCCGGTACAGCCTACATATCCGATAATATCACTTTTCCCCGCATAGGCGGGGGTGATCCTGACACATAGCACTTTCCGTCAGTTTCGTAATACTTTTCCCCGCATAGGCGGGGGTGATCCCAACACGTGATAGTGGGGGTGATATGTATCCGCCTTTTCCCCGCATAGGCGGGGGTGATCCGTATACAAACATGTGCTTAATCAGCAGAAAACGCTTTTCCCCGCATAGGCGGGGGTGATCCCCTGTCACCCAGACTGGACGGGAAAATTTTCTGCTTTTCCCCGCATAGGCGGGGGTGATCCCGCTTGTAACGCTTGACCGAGTGTTCGGTTGGCCTTTTCCCCGCATAGGCGGGGGTGATCCCTGGGCGAACGCCTACACAGTCAGCATCGAAACCTTTTCCCCGCATAGGCGGGGGTGATCCTCCGGATATTTTTAGAAGTCGTTCCTTCACCGCCTTTTCCCCGCATAGGCGGGGGTGATCCTGCCTGCTCCTGCATCTCTGTGTACGATGCTTCGCTTTTCCCCGCATAGGCGGGGGTGATCCCCGAAACGCAAGCTACAATCGCATCTGACGGGCCTTTTCCCCGCATAGGCGGGGGTGATCCCGGACACAACACAAATTCAACCAGGGAATTCCGCTTTTCCCCGCATAGGCGGGGGTGATCCTGACAGCATCTTTTTTATCTCAAGCCGATTCTGCTTTTCCCCGCATAGGCGGGGGTGATCCTACACATCCCAGCACATCTTCTATCATGCTGATCTTTTCCCCGCATAGGCGGGGGTGATCCTGGTAGCCCTAACACCCTGAAAAGCTCTTGGCTCTTTTCCCCGCATAGGCGGGGGTGATCCTAAGACTACCGAGGACGGCACACCTCTGAAGGGCTTTTCCCCGCATAGGCGGGGGTGATCCCATCTTTCAACAGCCTGTTGGCTTGACTGTACGCTTTTCCCCGCATAGGCGGGGGTGATCCCCCCAGCGTATTATGCCGGCATAGACGGGGTTCCTTTTCCCCGCATAGGCGGGGGTGATCCCTGGGCGGTCTTGTCCAGACCGTCCCAGTCAGGCTTTTCCCCGCATAGGCGGGGGTGATCCTGGTTTCGTATCGGCTCCATGATTCCAACATCAACTTTTCCCCGCATAGGCGGGGGTGATCCCGGTACTGCTAGTTTTAATGACGGATACAAATGCTTTTCCCCGCATAGGCGGGGGTGATCCTTTCAGCTGCTTGCTTTCGATCTGGCGTTTCAGCTTTTCCCCGCATAGGCGGGGGTGATCCTTTGACTTTGTTCTTTTCCATAGCCATGATAAAACTTTTCCCCGCATAGGCGGGGGTGATCCTCAGGTGGCAGCTGCGACAGGTCTTACGGGAGACTTTTCCCCGCATAGGCGGGGGTGATCCAATGACAGCGTTTACGCCTTCCCAACGAGAAGGACTTTTCCCCGCATAGGCGGGGGTGATCCTCGTCCGAGCGTTGCTGCCCTGCCGTACAGTGCCTTTTCCCCGCATAGGCGGGGGTGATCCTTGCTGGTGTGTTGTGTACCGGCATCCGGATTGCTTTTCCCCGCATAGGCGGGGGTGATCCTGTGACAGTGACATTTTAACGCACGCTGAGCGTCTTTTCCCCGCATAGGCGGGGGTGATCCCGGCACAGAATCGGCAATCAAAGCTGGATACACTTTTCCCCGCATAGGCGGGGGTGATCCTAGACGTGCAGTTCCAGACGGGTGAAATAGTCCCTTTTCCCCGCATAGGCGGGGGTGATCCTATCATATCAATTGCCGCTTCGATCAATTGCGGCTTTTCCCCGCATAGGCGGGGGTGATCCCATATTCACACCCCTCTGTACAACAGCCCCGAACTTTTCCCCGCATAGGCGGGGGTGATCCTATTCTGCAATTCTTTCATGTGTCCAGAGTTCGCTTTTCCCCGCATAGGCGGGGGTGATCCCCCGTTTCCGGCGGGCAGCCCACGCAGTCGTTGCTTTTCCCCGCATAGGCGGGGGTGATCCTGCATGATAGCGTTCAAAACTGATTTCATTGATCTTTTCCCCGCATAGGCGGGGGTGATCCCTGGATTTCTACCGGTTCGTCCGCAGATTCCATACTTTTCCCCGCATAGGCGGGGGTGATCCCGGAACTCGGTGCCGCTGTGGGTGGCGAAAAAACTTTTCCCCGCATAGGCGGGGGTGATCCTGACACATGTAGACGGTATCAAGAATTTGTCTGCTTTTCCCCGCATAGGCGGGGGTGATCCTGTCCAGAAATTAGATTGGCTATAACCATCAAGCTTTTCCCCGCATAGGCGGGGGTGATCCCTCTTGGTTTGTGATAACATATGTTTGATATGCCTTTTCCCCGCATAGGCGGGGGTGATCCTGAGAAAGTATGATCTGGCAAGCATTATGAAAACTTTTCCCCGCATAGGCGGGGGTGATCCCTGCAATCCAGACAGCCCTGAACACTGGTTTTACTTTTCCCCGCATAGGCGGGGGTGATCCTCAATCGCAACTCAGCCACAAGAGCCGGAGTTTGCTTTTCCCCGCATAGGCGGGGGTGATCCTGAACGAAAACCCTTGCAAAACATGCAAGAATTCTTTTCCCCGCATAGGCGGGGGTGATCCCCACCCTCCCAACGCGTTAGACCGCTTTCCGCACTTTTCCCCGCATAGGCGGGGGTGATCCTATTGCGCTACTTGCTGATGTTCTGGGGCATGGCTTTTCCCCGCATAGGCGGGGGTGATCCCATCACGATCGACGGTAACACGATCAATGCGAACTTTTCCCCGCATAGGCGGGGGTGATCCCAGGAAGGAAGTGATGATGGTGGAATCTCTGAACTTTTCCCCGCATAGGCGGGGGTGATCCCATCACCAAGCTGGAAGAAGCAGGGGCAAACCGCTTTTCCCCGCATAGGCGGGGGTGATCCCTTTCTATAATTCGTCACGTGTCGAACAAAGAACTTTTCCCCGCATAGGCGGGGGTGATCCCAGCAAGGCGGACGGCAGTGTTAACTTTGACACCTTTTCCCCGCATAGGCGGGGGTGATCCCTACTCTGCGACAAAGAGGAAGAAATGTGTGATCTTTTCCCCGCATAGGCGGGGGTGATCCCCGCAGATTTTTCCCAAAGTCCATTATATCACCCTTTTCCCCGCATAGGCGGGGGTGATCCCTTCTTGTTGTCGTATACCTCTGTGATGCCATAACTTTTCCCCGCATAGGCGGGGGTGATCCCGGCGGTCTGATCGTCCTCCGGTTCGGTGGCTGCTTTTCCCCGCATAGGCGGGGGTGATCCCTCGAAGTACTCCTCGTCAAACTCGTTGTCTGGCTTTTCCCCGCATAGGCGGGGGTGATCCTCCGGTTAAGCGTCCACCGTTCCACGTCGGCAACTTTTCCCCGCATAGGCGGGGGTGATCCTATTTATCGGAATATTTTCTTCACTTTCCGCGGCTTTTCCCCGCATAGGCGGGGGTGATCCCTTGATCGAAGTGTTCCGCGGACTGTACCACTACTTTTCCCCGCATAGGCGGGGGTGATCCTTTTAGCACATACCAAAATTACGAAGCCGGAAACTTTTCCCCGCATAGGCGGGGGTGATCCCCGTTGCAACGTCTATTTCATTGCTGAATTCTGCTTTTCCCCGCATAGGCAGGGGTGATCCTAAAATCCAAAACACGTTCCGGAATGTCACCAGCTTTTCCCCGCATAGGCGGGGGTGATCCTAGCCAGTGCACGGCGTTGTGCTTTGGCTGGTGCTTTTCCCCGCATAGGCGGGGGTGATCCTACTTATTATGCGCTTGACAACAAACAAGACAAACTTTTCCCCGCATAGGCGGGGGTGATCCTACGATACGATCGGTTATATAATCAACCAGAAACTTTTCCCCGCATAGGCGGGGGTGATCCTAACGAAACAGAACACAAACAACGCAACAGAATCTTTTCCCCGCATAGGCGGGGGTGATCCTACAATAGAATAAGTCTACAGTAGATTTGAAATCTTTTCCCCGCATAGGCGGGGGTGATCCCGTTTATCAGAACCGGAACATTCTCCTTTGAAACTTTTCCCCGCATAGGCGGGGGTGATCCCTGCATCACACTGTACAACGGTGCGTAGTGTGGTCTTTTCCCCGCATAGGCGGGGGTGATCCTTCTGATTGTTCATATTTAAACCAGAAACAAAACTTTTCCCCGCATAGGCGGGGGTGATCCTACCCAGTCATCGATTAGACCGTGATAATGCTTCTTTTCCCCGCATAGGCGGGGGTGATCCTAAATAATCCGTCATCTAATATTCTAACAAAGACTTTTCCCCGCATAGGCGGGGGTGATCCTTATGAGTATTATAATAGGCTGGGCTGGGATAGCTTTTCCCCGCATAGGCGGGGGTGATCCCACCTCCTGCCAGCATGCCAACCAGTTCTGTATCTTTTCCCCGCATAGGCGGGGGTGATCCTGTCCAAAAATTACCTTGACCGCCGCCGGCGAGCTTTTCCCCGCATAGGCGGGGGTGATCCCAACTACTCTGTCCGCAGTATACTGCTTAACCCCTTTTCCCCGCATAGGCGGGGGTGATCCTTTGGTCTTGCTGCTTCATGGACGTGCCAGTCTCTTTTCCCCGCATAGGCGGGGGTGATCCTCCGGAGTAGAGCCGTTAAGATGGCTACACACTCTTTTCCCCGCATAGGCGGGGGTGATCCTGCTGCCGTCTGCATTGACCTCGAACTCTACGTCTTTTCCCCGCATAGGCGGGGGTGATCCTTTTAACCCCAGACAAAACAACCACGCTCGGCGGCTTTTCCCCGCATAGGCGGGGGTGATCCTATAAACAATTTGTGAAAAATAAAATTGTGGAACTTTTCCCCGCATAGGCGGGGGATCCCATCTTTAAGGCAATACCGCACAAAGAGCGTCTGGCGACTTTGCACGCCATCTGCTTGCAAATT